>TBL_comb47_HYPODRAFT_10006570_pt1 | contig 12535 bp, 10 predicted proteins | sample TroBogypolimnion_40_FD_10682 | JGI IMG/M metagenome (IMG submission 10682)
ATCCCGGTCTATTTTTACAAATATGCAATTTCTCCATTAACTCCGGCATCATGCCGCCATATTCCGAGCTGTTCACAATATGCGCTTGACGCCTTGAAGATCCATGGGCCAATTAAAGGACTTTATCTTGCAACCAGAAGATTATCAAAATGTCATCCCTGGGGTACACATGGATACGATCCGGTGCCGCGTAAGAAAATGAGGGAGTGAGGGAATGAAGGAATTAAGGAATGAAGAATTAAGGAATGAAGGAATGAAGGAATGAAGGAATGAAGGAATTAAGAATGAAAAGATTTTTAGGATATCTGTTTATAGGAATATTGCTTTCGGGGTGCTTTTCGGATGCTCCAAAATCCAAGCATAAAGTAATTTTTGTGAGTATTCTCCCCCTGAAATATTTCGCTGATAAAATTGTTGGCAGTAATTATAAGGTTGAAGTTACCGTCCCCCCTGGTGCCGGTCCGGAAACGTATGCCCCAACCCCGAAACAAATGATGTTACTGAGTGAGGCTCAGGCCTATTTTTCGATCGGATATCTTGGTTTTGAACAGGTCTGGCTCGAAAGCTACAGGTCCTCCAATCCTAATCTTGAGGTCTTTCCAACCTCTAAAAGGATTGATCTGATCAAAGATGAGCATCAGGATGACCCTGAACATATCAAGGGTGTTGACCCCCACATCTGGTCCTCCCCAAAAACCGCACGGCTTATTGCAGAGAATATTTATAACGGAATGATGCAGATTGATCCTGAAAATGGGGATAGCTATCTGAAAAATCTCAACACCCTCCTGGCTGAAATTGCAAAAACAGACTCAACAGTTTCAAAATTACTGGAGGGTGCTTCTTCCAAAAAATTTATCATTTTCCACCCGGCATTAGGGTACTTTGCCCGTGACTACGGACTGGAACAGCTATCCATCGAATTTGAAGGGAAGGTTCCTTCCCCGAAACATCTTGAAACGATTATCAATGCTGCAAAATCAGATCAGATCAAATTTGTATTGATACAAAAAGAGTTTGACAAAAGGAATGCCGAGATCATCGCCCGGGAAACCGGCTGTCAGATTTTGCAGATCGATCCGCTCGATTACCACTGGACGGATCAGATGGTTGACATTGCCAGAAAACTTTCAGGAGCACCCCATTAACTGTTAAATAATGGAATCATTAGTCGAGATCAGGAATCTATCCGCAGGTTACGGGCAAAACATTGTCCTGCGAGAGGTAAATCTCACCATTCAACCGTTCGACTTCATTGGGGTGATCGGACCTAACGGAGGGGGGAAAACCACATTATTAAAGGCATTGCTTGGTTTAATACCTCCGATGGCCGGTGAAATAAATTTTGCAGAGGCGATGACTGGTGGAAGTGCTCACCGCATCGGTTACCTGCCGCAAATCAACAATATCGACCGTAAATTTCCTGTAACGGTCTTTGATGTAGTCAGATCGGGCCTGATGTCGCGCAAGCGATTAACCGGGCGTTACAGCAGCGAAGAGAATGAACGTTCGAATGACCTGATGAACGAAATGGGAATTTTCACCATTCGTCACAAAGCGATAGGAGAACTTTCTGGGGGACAAATCCAGCGGGCGCTTTTATGTCGTGCATTGGTCAACGAGCCGAAACTGCTGATCCTCGACGAACCAAATACCTATGTGGATAACCGTTTTGAGCGGGAATTGTACGAAAAGCTCAAGCTACTCAATAATAAGCTGGCTATTCTATTGGTTTCGCATGATCTGGGTACCATTTCGACTTATGTCAAATCATATGCCTGCGTAAACGGCTCATTGCATTATCATTCCGGAAATGCGGTGACCCCTGAACTGTTAAAATCGTACGAATGCCCGATCCAGATCATTTCGCACGGCGATATTCCCCATACTGTTTTACATATACATAACTCCTGATGCACAACCTGATTGCGCTGTTCAACTTTGAATTTTTTCGGAACGCTTTTCTTGCCGCATTTATGGCCAGTTTGACCTGTGGAATAATAGGTACTTATATTGTTTCGCGCCGGATCGTTTTTATAAGTGGGGGGATTACCCACGCTTCGTTTGGGGGAATTGGCATGGGATATTATTTTGGGATAGATCCCATTCTGGGAGCAGTTGGGTTTGGTATTCTGTCGGCTCTTGGAATTGAACTTTTTACCAAAAGAGCCAACCTGCGCGAAGATTCAGCCATCGCGATGCTTTGGTCGTTAGGCATGGCGCTTGGGATAATTTTCATCTTTATCACTCCCGGTTATGCTCCTAATCTGATGAGCTATTTATTCGGTAATATCCTTACCGTTTCAAAAAACGACCTGCTATTTCTCCTTTTTCTGTCGGTTTTTACCATTGGCTTCTTTTTGATTTTTTACCGGATGATTATCTTCGTTTCGTTTGATGAGGAATTTGCCCTCACCAACAATGCTCCGGTCCGGCTCTTTAATTCTTTGTTAATTAGTCTTGTAGCATTGACTATTGTGTTAAATATCAGGGTAGTAGGAATCATATTGGTGATGTCGTTGCTGACAATTCCCCAGGCCATAGCCAATCTGTTTACCAAAAGATTTGATGTGATGATTTTCTATTCTATTGGCTTCGGATTTTTAGGTTCTGTGATTGGATTGGCCATCTCTTACCTCTATGATATTCCTTCCGGGGCAGCCATCATTTTTACACTGGTGGTGCTTTACGGGTTCATAAAAATTCTGTTCCTGCTTTTGGGGAGAGCCCACCCGGGCGCTTCACCGGTTCGGGAAAATAGCATAAAAACAGAGGAGGGCTCCAAGCCTAAAAGCCTAAAGCCTAAAGCCTAAAGCCTAATAGCCTAATCATCTATGGCTTAGGCTCCAGCCACATCGTTTTTAATGTGTGATCCTCATCATAATCGATGATAAGATTTCCAGCTGAAAAATCGATTAACAGGCTATTCAGAGGTAAAAGTGCAGGATTAGCGAAATTTTGAAATCCGGATATCACTTCAATCAAGGCATCGCCATTATCGCATTCAGAAATCATGAACCGTGCCCCGTCCTCAATCCTCAAGTTATAAAACACCAGGGACTTGAAATCGCTGGTTTTTAAGGATATAATTCCGCCCTCATTTTTAAGCATTGCAATGCGTCCATACAAGTTAAACATTGCGGGGTAGACTGTTGCAAACAGCGGATTATTGTGATTAATAAACAGTTGAATCTGCTTTCCCGTGATTTCGGATCCCTCGCTCTGCAGCAATTTCAAAACTGCCAGAAGGCCTTCAACCTTGGGGTGGCAATTAGCCCTTTTCAATAGTTTAAATTCTTTATTTATTTCACTCTCGGTATCATTTTTCCCATGAATACGGGAAGTGGAAATTTTAGAAGAACTAAAATTTCCACTTCCCGTAAGAGCCAAACCCGTTTCGCTTACCTCTCTGAATCCACTCTTCACGTTTCTTAAATCTTCGTTCTTCCATTGAATGTTGATCTCATTGCCGGTCCGGTCAAATTTTACAAGATAGGCCAATGGCCGATCCTCTAACATGGAGTCAATTGGAACCGGTTTCATCCAGATTAGTTCGCCACTCTGATTAAACTGAGCCAGGAACAGACCTCTCTTTTCGGGAGAAGTTTGTACTGTTTTGCCATCCATTTCCAGTTTTCCGCTGAATGATCCTGCAATATAAATTTCATCCTCATTAACCTTTGTGATGGCATAGGCCGCAGCTTTTCCTTCACCTTCAAATCTTCGTATCCATTCGAGTTTATTTCCCGCTGAAAAGCAGGCCACAAAAGGGTTATTCGATCTCTTCCCTGCAAAATACCCGGTAATAAAGGCTCGTCCCAGCCGGTCAAAAATGATATCCTGACTTGCCCCTCCACGTCTGGCACCCAAATTATAGGCAAGCTTCCATATCTCCCTGCCATTATTAAATTGTAGACCCTGGCCCGGCAATTCAATCAATTGAGGGGTAATTCCGGAGAGTTCAGGCATTAGTACGCCAATTGGGGCATTTTGGAAAGTTGGATCGGCAAGGAGATATTTGCACCGTTTCCATAAATAGGAATCTCCATCCAATTGTTCTCCAAAACATACTGCCGTTGAAAAATAGCCTGGGAACTGTACTCCAACAACCGGCAGTCCTAACAAGGTTCTGGTTAACCATGAAAATAATGATGCCTTACCCAGGTCATCTCCCGATTTAGAGACCATCAGCTCTTCTATGAAGGGACCCGGAGATCGGTCTTCTATTTTACCAGCTGAAAAATATTCAAATTCCTGCTGAACAAACTTTAATAAGAATGACGTAGCTTCAGCTTTGTTTAATTTAGACAAAACCCGATAAAACTGCCGCAATAAATCCTCTTTTAATGAGTTTGATACAGGAGCTCTAAAATAGATAGCAGGATCAGTCCTGGGATATTCTGTCAAAAAGTGGACTTCATCAGGATTAACCCGAAAGGCAAAATCGTAGTTTTTATTTCCCCATGTCATTCCATACTTCTGAATCGTCAATTTTCCAAGAAAATTGAGCGATTTATTTAATCTAAGGTCGATAATGCCACGGTTGTCGGGAAATGGATTTGGACAGGCTACCAACAGCATGCTTTTCATCGGACGATCAAGATAAAAGTGCTGCTGACCAATTTTTACAAATTGCATTGCATATATAGTATTGTCTGAGGGAAATAATAACGCAGTAGTAGTTTGATTAAATGCGAGCCTAACATCAAAACCCGACCGGATCATTAAAGCCCAGCTCATCTGATCGGCACTTAAACGGTTGTGGGGGTAAATGCAGACTGAGGCTGCCTTAACCAACCGGAAGTAACCCCAATCGCCAAGACCTAACCTATCACGATAGTCCATCAGCTGATCAACAAGCTGATAACTGTGCGAACGTGAGAAAGCGTCCCAAAACCCTGCGATGGAATCTTCTGAAACTGATCCGGTTGTTGACAATGCCAGCAACTGATCGTAACGAATCGCTATCTGCTGTCCATAAAACACAAAGCTTCCTTTTAGCGTGTTATAATAATCCGATTCCGGTTTTCTTATTCGGGGAATCATCTTTGCATGACTTTCCCAAGGAACCGGAAGGCCAGCGACTCCATTAAACGCAAGAGAAACAGGGGAAGAACTATCAAGATTTGAATTATCGAAAGAAGGCTGCCTAACAAGAATTCTTCTTGATTCTTCTGAAAGTGCAGGAAAAATGGAATAGTCATGCCAGGTCTCCTTGAGCATATCGGAGAATTTCTCATCACGGATTCTCGCATATTTATAAAAATCTGCCGATGTAATTAATTTGCCGGAAAGTTGTCCTGCCAAGAAATCACTTAGGCGCTCCTGAGCGATTAAATGCGAATTGTTTTGCGATTTCCCAAAAGATAGAGTGGTTAATCCAACCATCAATCCAATCAGGGAAAAACGAACTTTCAGAAAGGTCCAATCCACCACTATTTTTTTCAGTTTAATCACGCTGCAAAGAAAAAGTGTTTAAATAAGATCCATAAATTAATTCACGAGGATAAAAATAATCCCGGCAAATTTCTAATGCTCAAATTTACAGATAATAAGCATCGTTCATGAATAGCTGTGAAAATATTTTATCCGGACACGGGAAACAGAATATTTCTGTTTATTTTAAACTGGCATGGGTGTAGTCGACTCGTTGATTTACATATCGTGCTGAAATCGCATCCAGTATTTGAATCACTTCATCAACCTCAATTGCCTGCAGTAACTGTATCCGAAAATCCCGGAAGTCGGTGAGACCGGGAAAATAACGGGCAAAATGGCGCCGCATTTCAAGGATTGCACCGCGAGGTTCAGGTTTCCAAGAAATGGATTGAAAAAGCTGCTCCTTGATACTCTCCACAACTTCGGGGACCAACGGCGGCGGCAAAAGTTCTCCTGTCTCCAAATAATGGCGGATATCGCGAAAGATCCAGGGGCGCCCTATTGCACCACGCGCGATCATCAACCCATCCACACCCGATTGTTCTGCAAATGCCTTAGCTTTTTCAGGACTGCTGATATCTCCGTTTCCGATGATGGGAATCTGCATTCGGGGGTTTGCCTTTACTTTACCGATCAGTGACCAGTCGGCTTCGCCTGTAAATAGCTGGCTACGTGTTCTTCCATGTATGGTAAGCATTTGAATTCCTACATCCTGAAGCCGTTCTGCTATATCGACAATCGGCATGTCGGAGAGATCCCAACCCAGCCTCGTTTTTGCTGTAACAGGAAGGTTAACCGCCTTGACAATCTCCTCCGCCATTTTGATCATCTTTGGTATATCCCTCAAAAGTCCCGCTCCTGAGCCCTTGCCCGCTATTTTTTTCATGGGACAACCAAAGTTTATATCGATATATTCGGGTTGCGCCTCTGCGGCAACTTTAGCGGCCCAGACCATGGCTTCAATATCTGAACCATAAATCTGGATGGCAATCGGACGGTCAAAATCGAATATGGTCATTTTCCGCTTCGTTGCCTCCATTTCACGTTTGACTGCCTCAGCAGATATGAACTCGGTAGACATTACATCAGCTCCAAATTTCTTGCACAAAAAACGGAAAGATTTGTAAGTCACATCTTCCATGGGGGCCAGAAAAAGCGGCAGTTTTCCCAATTCCAGGTTTCCAATCTTCACACGAAACGGTTTAAAGTAATTGATTCGACATTTATTCTGCAAAGATAACCAAACACAACAATTTCGAATGTGGACGGTGAAACACCGTTATCAGGAAGGATTGTTACCTTTGCAAAAAATAATTCCATGTTTCGACAGGTTCTTCGCGATGCCAAACCATCGGCCCAACTGCTCTTTTCTGCCTTCGTTCTAATCATCTGTGGACTGGTTGTCACAGCATTAGGTATGGCTCTTGGGCAATTGCTCTATGGAGTTCATTTATCCGAGATAGAGCCTATGTTGCAGGATCTTTCGAAACCCGAAAACATCACAGTGCTTAAATTCTTTCAAACAACCCAGTCGATCGGAGTATTTATTCTTCCGCCGTTTATTATCGCCTGGATGATTCATGGCAATCCTGCTCTCTATTTAAAGTTTAACAAACGCCCTGCCCTTCAAAGTATGTTGCTGGTGATCGTGATTGTTTTCTTTTCAAATCCTCTGATTAACCTGTTGAATGAGATTAACTCTAAACTTTCACTTCCCGATTGGCTAAATTCGGTTCAATTATGGATGCAGAATTCAGAAGATCAGGCCACAAAAATCACCGAAGCCTTTTTGGCAACGACCTCTATATCTGGTCTTATAAAAAATATAATAATGGTTGGCATACTGCCTGCCATTGGCGAGGAGTTGCTTTTCAGGGGTGTTGTTCAACAGCTATTCAAGAAAATGTATGGCAACGCGCATTTGGCAATCTGGATCTCGGCCGCTTTGTTCAGCGCATTACATCTTCAGTTTTTCGGATTTCTCCCGCGGTTGGTTTTAGGAGCGATGTTTGGCTATATGCTGGAGTGGAGCGGAACGTTATGGTTACCCATTATTGCCCATTTTGTCAACAATACTACAGCCGTAATTGCCTATTTCCTTACTCATAAAGGACTTATTGGCAATGAACTCGATAAAACAGGAACACTGGCAGACGGAAGTTTTTACCTGGTTATGGTGAGTCTGATTTTTTTAGGGGTATTCTTTAGAACACTTTATCTGAGAAGAGAAATAGTTTCGGATGATCATATTTTTTGTTAGCCACGGCCTCTGCAGGTTTGACCTAACCTGAAACAGAATATAATTCAAAATGTAAAAGACAAAATGCAAAATTCAAACTATTATGAACAGTTTGAATTTTGCATTTTATATTTTAACCTCTTTATTAGCCCGGAGACGCAAGGCCTTGCGTCTCTACAAAAAATAATTTCAGAGAACTATTTATCACATTGTCGTCCTGGTCCAGGCCGATTTTCGACCCAGCATACGGATTCCGGCCACGAAACCTTTAAGTTGCAGTACATCATTCCCTTCAAGCCAGACATAACATTCATAGGTTTTGCCCGATTTTGGATCGTAGATCATTCCACCAGCCCACTCCTTATCACTAGGCTTATATACCAATCCACTTAATATTTGCAGGCTAAGAATTGACCGTTTTTGCAGTTTCACATCAGGGTTTTTACTGTCTTTTTCCGGTTCCCCATTGATATATTTTTCCGGTACGAGATAAACAATCGTACCAATAAACTTCCCATCCTTCTTTTCCACCTTAATTTTGGAAGTTTTGACATCATTCCACCAGATTCCGGTGATATCAGCAGGGTTCTGAGCCTGAACGGCCATAGCTGACAAACAAAACAACAGAGAAGCAAAAAGAGTTATCTTCATTTTTTAGGTATTTTTTTAAAGTTTTTAATATACATACTTTGCGGGAAAATCCGATGGGTCTGGGAATCCCCTAATTTCTTCAATCCTGACTGTGTTGACTTTAAGCTGACTGAGCTCAATGGAATACCCTGAATTTTCTTAAGTATCGGCAGCAATAGTGTTTCGTTTGGATTGCCAAATGCAATAAGATTCCCAGCATCCTCCTGAATTGTGAAATCGGGGGTCAATCCGTTTCTAAAATTTGTAACACCTTGCGAATTAGCAATTCTTACAATGATGGGTTGCATCACATAAGGATCTTTAGGGTTCACGGTCCCGTTTGCTTCCCAATCCTGAATTGTAGCTGAGGCTACGTACTTGCCAACGGTATTGGATCCGACTTTAAATACATTCATATATGGCGTAAGCCCATTAATCAGCAACTCACTGGCTGATGCAGTTCCATCAGTCATTATCACGTATAAATTACTTAAATTCAAAGTATTAATTGGTGCCGCTGCGGTAGTTGTCGTTGCCAGAATCTGAGATGAAAAATTAGTTGACAGCGATTGAGGGTTGGTACTTTGTAGGTAAGCCTGCAAGAGTGGATTATACTGCTCGGTATAGAAAACTTTGGAAGTAGCCGTCCCGTAAATCATACTGGCCAGGTAGGTTGCAGTTTGAACCGAACCTCCGCCGTTATAACGCAAATCGAGAATAAGCTTATTGATACCTGCAGTTTTAAAGTCCTGAAAAACCTTATTCAACTGGAGGTCGAAGTCTGAATTGAAACTATTATAGACCAAATAGCCCACTTTATTGGAACCAACCATAAAGACCGTATCCACAAGGATCGGATTCTCCTGCATCGTCACTGCGGTCATAGTCAGGGTTTTGCCATTTAACGAAACGGTATTGCCTGAAATGGAAGCCATTGCAAGTGTATAAGTAGTTGGGTTGGTCAATAGCAACTGCTCCCAGTTAGTAGTAGTAAGCTGAGTGCCGCCCACTTTTAAAAACAAATCTCCCCGCTTTAGCCCCGCCTTTTCGGCCGGTGACCCCTTGTATACATACTTTACTATAATGACTACACTGGTTGAAGTGCCTAAAGGCGCATACCAAAAATCGTATCCCATCGTTTTGGAGATACCCTGAATCCAGTTTGAAATAGTTGTGGAATCATTGACAAGAAACGACCATTTATCCACAGTGCTATATTGGTATAACAGGCTGGTAAAGAACTTTTGCGGATCTTTATACGAATTTAAATAGGCGTTAAGCGTATCTGCATTGTTATACTTGGTTGCTTTCAGATTAGGTATCGAATCTTCCCACAAGTAGTAGGTTTGTAACCCAGTATAAATAAACCGGTTAACTATTGAAGTATCCTTGATTACGAGGGGGCCGGTTTTGGAACCCATCTCTTTTTTGCAGTTAAATAATATGATTGCAAAAAGCAAAATAAGTCCAATTCGGAACAACTCGTTGAGCTTAATTTTCATAACTATCCAATTTATAAGTAACCTTCATTACCGGTAAAAATTATCATTCAATAATACAAAAGAATAAACGTTATGATACTTATTTGGTTCGATCCTTTGAGTTAATAAATATTAATTTTCTCCGTTATCAGCGCCTGAAGGAGTTTTTGTTGCTAAATCTTCCTCTTTATCCGTTTTAGTCCCGGTCTGTTTCTCTTCGAAGAATTTTCTGTAAAATATTAGAATTAAGGTAATTCCCACTGTAATTGAAGAGTCGGCCATATTGAATACAGGGCGGAAAAAAATAAAATCATCGCCCCCAACATAAGGGAGCCAGTGCGGATAATGACCTGAAATAAGGGGGAAATAAAACATATCGACCACCCGCCCCAGCAGAAAAGACGAATATCCGCCACCTGCAGGAAGAAACGATGCTACATGTCCGTAACTTTCGTTAAAGATTACCCCATAAAAAGCGCTGTCCAATATATTTCCAATTGCTCCGGCCATGATTAGGGAGAAGCAGGCAATCAAGCCAAAAGGGACTTCTCTTTTCCATAATTTGGAAATATACCAGCCAATAGCTCCAATTGCAACGAGGCGAAAAATACTCAGGAAATATTTACCAATACTGTTTCCAAACTCAAAACCGTATGCCATTCCATTATTCTCGACAAAATGGATGATAAACCAGTTTTTCGCAATAACTGTCTCGTCCCCAAGCATCATATTTGTTTTAATCCAGATCTTAAGTGTCTGATCTAAAACCAGAATAAGCAAAATAATTAAAATTGACTTTACCTTAGAACTCATAAAATATACAGATTGACCTTATAAGAATAAAAAAAATCGGGGCAAAATTAACCACCCCGAACTTTATATGTAAACTTCCATTAAAATTTAACAAGCCCGTTTTATCAACGCTGATTATTCTTAGCGTCAATGGAAAGGGTCGCATGAGGTACTGCTCTAAGCCGCTCCTTTGAAATAAGCACACCGGTTTCGCGGCAGATTCCATAGGTCTTATTTTCGATTCGAACCAGGGCAGCTTCAAGATACTGAATAAACTTAAGCTGTCGTTGGGCCAGTTTGCCTGCCTCTTCCTTTGAAAGTGTGGCGGCACCCTCCTCCAAAACTTTGAAAGTAGGGGAAGTATCTTCAGTGTCGTTGCCATCACCATGGGTAATGGCATTTTTGTACAGTTGATAATCCTGACGGGCTGTGGAAAGCTTATCATGGATTAACTCTTTGAACTCCTTGAGTTCTTCGTCTGAATATCTGGTTTTCTCACTCATTGCATAACGATTTTTGTAAAAATAATATATTTAGGTTCTATTTGTTCTAATTATGAAAATAATTCCCGATATGTAATTGGATGGCTATTTAATTTCTTTTTCCACCTGAATAAAAGTTTCAATTCCCTTTTCAATTTCAATCAGTTTACCGGCTCCTTGAGCTAACCGGCCAACCAAATCCACTCTTGAAGCAAGTGTCTGACTTCCAATATACTCACGATATTTATCCATCGCTTCATTAAGCTCAGGATGGCGTACAATGGTGAGAATAATTTTATCAGTTACTTCAAAATCGCTCTCCTTACGCAGATTTTGAATACGGTTTACAAACTCCCTTGCAATTCCTTCAAGTCGCAATTCTGCAGTTACATTGATATCCAGGGCAACAGTGATTGCCCCTTCACTGGCAACCTGCAGACCGGGAATATCTTCCGACTGGATCTCAACATCTTCAAGCGTCAGGGTGACCGGTTCCCCGTCAAGGATTGCTGTAAAGGAACCAGTTCTTTCAAAAGAGGAAATGTCCTGTTGCGCCATCTCTCCAATCAGTACAGAGACAGCCTTCATCAGCTTACCGTACTTAGGACCTAGGGCTTTAAAGTTAGCCTTAATTTTCTTCTTGATTACCCCTTCTGCATCGGTCAAATAGATAACTTCCTTGACGTTTACTTCAGTCAGGATAATGCTTTCCACCGACTCAAATTGTCTTTTGAATTTTTCATTCAGAACAGGAACAATGATTTTCGCTAAAGGCTGACGCACTTTAAGTTTCTCCTTTCTTCGTAATCCCAGTATCATGGATGATACTTTCTGAGCGATCTCCATTTGCTCTTCAAGCTCTTTATTGATCAATTCTTCGCAATACTTTGGGAAGAAGGTTAAATGAACTGAATTATCGGGCTCGTGACCACTAATCCGGTTTAAATCGCAATAAAGCTGATCGGTATAAAAAGGGGCGATTGGTGCGGCAAGTTTAGCAACCGTCTCAAGACAAGTATAAAGAGTCTGATAGGCTGAAATTTTATCTGTATCATATTCACCTCCCCAGAATCGTTTTCGACTTAGGCGCACATACCAATTTGAGAGATTTTCACTTACAAACTCCGAAATAGCTCGTCCGGCGCGAGTGGGTTCATAATTTTCATAATCAGCAGTCACATCTTTGATCAGGCTATTAAGTAAAGATAAGATCCACCGATCCAATTCGGGGCGCAACTCAGGCGAAACCTGGTCCTCATTAAACGTAAACCCATCGACATTGGCATATAAGGCAAAGAAATTATAGGTATTATATAGTGTTCCAAAGAACTTGCGACGAACCTCTTCCACCCCTGCAATGTCAAACTTCAGGTTATCCCAGGGTTGGGAATTGGTAATCATATACCACCTTAGTGGATCAGATCCATATTTGTCAATAGTTTCAAAAGGGTCGATGCCGTTCCCGAGCCGTT
>TBL_comb47_HYPODRAFT_10006571_pt1 | contig 12534 bp, 10 predicted proteins | sample TroBogypolimnion_40_FD_10682 | JGI IMG/M metagenome (IMG submission 10682)
GGCGGCGGGGTGGGGGTGGCGGTGTCGTTGGCGTCAACTTGATAAACTTTGACGCTATCGCGTCCGCAACCGGCGGCGGCAAGAATCAAGAACGTTCCCGCCGCGAGCGGCAAAAGGTTAAGCTGGATGAATGACTTCATTTTCGTGGCTGCTAAACTACCGGAAAACGCGCCGCCGGCAAAACTTTCTTTGGCTTTAGTAAACCGGATATTGCCACCGGCATACCAAAAAACGAAGACATTGCCGGTGAAATGGGTTCAACGAAGTTAGTAAATGTCGTGGATTAGGCAACTGATGGTTAGTCGGCTCGATTTTTATCGGTGAAGTTGTTTTTGAAACCGGCGCACAGGCGCCACAACCAAACACAACCGGAAACACGACGATGAAAAAAATAGTTCTGCTGGCAGTGATATTCGGTCTGGCCGCGACGCTTGCGAGCAAGGGTGCTGAGGCCAAGGAAAACTGGACAACCCTTTGCGCCAAGTGCCACGGCGCAGACGGCAAGAGCGACACCAAGATTGGTGCAAAACTCGGTGCGAAGAATTTCACCGATGCCGCCGTGCAGGCTAGCTTCAAGGACGAAGAGGCCTTCAAGGCGATTAAAGAAGGCAAGAAGGACAAAGAGGACAAAACCTTGATGAAACCATTCGATACATTGTCGGATGACGAGGTTAAGGCGCTGGTCGCCTACGTCCGCAGTTTTAAGCAATGAGTGATGGCAGAGTTTACTGACGAGGGCTGCCGGATCGGCATTCGAAAGGGCAGCCCTCGTTCCTCTGAAAGGCAACCCTAAAGTCCGGCATTATGCACTTCTTTAAATTACCGCCACAAATTTTGCGCCTAGTCCTGTTGGCTCTCGCCATCGTTGGTTCCTACTTTGCCGCACGCTCTTTTCTGGTCCCGCCGTCCTTCGGCCAATATGGCTGGTATCGCGGAGATGCGCTGGCGGAGATTGCGTCGCGTGAACCTGTTTTTGCGGGCAAGCAGTCGTGCGATGAATGTCACTCCGACATTCTGCACAAGCTCGCGAAGGATGCGCACAAGACACTTTCCTGCGAAGGCTGCCACGGCGTGAGCCGGGAGCACAGCAATAATCCGGACATCCTGCCGGTAAAGGCCACCGGCAGTCATTGCGTTCGTTGTCACGAAGCCAATCTGGCCCGTCCGGCCTGGCTCAAGCAAATCGTCGTAAAAAATCATTACGGACCAAAATGCACGGAATGTCATCTGCCCCACCAACCCACCCAATCTCCATGAAAAATCAGATCAACCGGCGCAGTTCATTGTTGAGGATGGGCGCCACGATGGCCGGATTGCTTACGCTAACTGTCGCCCGCACCGCCAAGTCGGCAGTGCAAAACCTGTTTGTTTCCACGACCGCGCCCAAGGGCTACGATCCGACCAAGCACAAATGGCTGATGTGCATCGATGACAACAAGTGCATCGGCTGCGGGCTGTGCGCGGAAGCGTGCAAAAAGGAAAACGGCGTCCCCGAAGGCCCCTACTTTCGCACGTGGATTGAGCGTTACATCATAGCCAAGCCCAAACGGGGTTCGGGGGAAACGCGGGGCGAGGTGATCGTGGATTCACCCAATGGCGGGATTCCCAAAGGCGGAGTCTCGGCTTTCCCGGAACCGACCTTGACTAAGGATGAAGTTGAGCATGCATTCTTCGTCCCGAAGCTCTGTAATTTATGCGAGAATCCGCCGTGCGTCCAAGTTTGTCCGGTGGGTGCGACGTTCAAAGCACCGGACGGCGCGGTGCTGATTGACCCGAAATACTGCATCGGCTGCGCCTTTTGTGTGCAGGCCTGTCCTTATGGTGCCCGGTTCCTGAACCCCGTCACGAAGACCGCTGAGAAGTGCACGCTTTGTTATCATCGCATCACCCGCAATCTCAAGCCTGCTTGTGTGGAGATTTGTCCGGCTGAGGCTCGCATTTTTGGCGATTTGAATAATTTGAAGGCCGAGGATCCAATTCAGAAATTTTACGAGAAGAATCGGGTGCAGGTGCTCAAACCGCATCTGGGAACCGAACCGCGCGTGCTCTACGCCGCCTTGGACAAGGAGGTCAGATAATTTATGATCAACGAGTTAACTAATGCTGTCGTCGAGGCGCTACCGCAGGTTCAAGGATATGTATATCCCAATGAAGCGAATGTGCATCCGGTATGGAGTGTATTGATTGTCATTTATCCCTACATCACCGGCCTGGTGGCGGGTGCTTTCATCATGGCCTCGCTGGTTCGCGTGTTCAATGTCAAGGCGCTGGCGCCGGTGTATCGGCTCTCGATGTTGACGGCGCTGGCTTTTTTGCTGTGCGCCACCTTACCGCTGCTTTGTCATCTGGGGCATCCCGAGCGGAATTATGAAGTCATGATGACGCCGCACATGACATCGCCCATGGCGATTTTCGGCTTCGTCTATGCGTGGTATTTGATGGCGGTTCTGCTATTGGAACTGTGGTTTGATTTCCGCCAGGATTTTGTGAAATGGTCAAAAACCACGCCTGGATTTCAGGGGCTCATCTACCGGGTGCTGACGCTGGGTGTTACCGATGTGTCGGAAAAGAGCGTGCGACTGGACATGAAGATGGAGTGGATTCTTTCGATCATCGGCATTCCGTCAGCTTTTTTGCTGCATGGCTATGTCGGATTTATTTTCGGTTCGATCAAGGCCAATCCGTGGTGGGGCAATGTGCTGATGCCGATCATGTTTATTTTGTCCGCCATCGTGTCGGGCATCGCGTTGTGCGTGTTCAATTACATCGTTCTGATTTGGATTCGCCGCAAGACCGTGGATATGCGGTGTCTGGACGCCATGGCGATGTTTCTCTTCTACGCGCTGTTGGTGGACGCCGTCATTGAAGGGTTGGACGTGTTCCATCGCGGCTTCGCCGCGGAGGAGGGGTTTTCCGTGTTGCAGACCATGATCCGGGAGAAACTCTTTTACACGCTGAACATCGGGCAGGTGGGTATTGGCACGCTGCTGCCGTTGCTGATGCTCGGATCGCTTCAAGTGCTGCGTCAGCGCGTGCCGGAGGCGATCCGTCGGACTATGATTTTCTTCAGCGGTGCGATGATTCTCTTCGGCGTGCTGATGATGCGGTGGAATGTCGTCATGGGCGGCCAGTTTTTCTCCAAGAGCTTCCGCGGCGTGATGAGCTACAAAACGGAGTTTGCCGGACAGGAAGGCTGGCTGCTGGCTGCCGTCATCATGTGCCTGCCACCGATAATTCTGACGGTGCTGGTGAAACTGTTTTTGTCCGAGTCCAAGGAATTGCAGCCCTGCGAACATTTGCTGGAGAAAAGTTCCAAAGCATAGGTTTAGTTGCTAAGTTTGGCGTCGCATTCCACGGTTCAGTGTGATGCGCGCGTCAGGTCATAGCTACGCCATAATTTAATGGTGGATCATTTACTCTGGGCGTGGAGCTGCACCGAGGCATCGTAGCTTCCCATTACTATGCAGCCCTTAGTTCACCACAGCCTGCGATTTGCCGGGACGGTTCCTTGCCGGCGTATGGAGCGGCCGAAAACAACCTTGAGTCGCCGGCTCAACGCTGGACTCAGCAGCGCTTCATTTTGCATGCGTCAAAAAATGCGAGGCTTTGAACAACTTTTGGTTAGTTGACTTCGGCCGAATCGCTGAAATTATTCCCGTAGCCAAGCGCTTCAGCGCTTGGAAACCAAACAACCGAAAATCGATTATGAAAAAAATACTTCTGCTGGCTGCGATGTTTGGCCTGGCGGCCACCCTTTCCACCAAGGGTGCCGAGGCCAAGGAAAACTGGGATACGCTGTGCGCCAAGTGCCACGGTGTGGATGGCAAGGGCGACACCAAGATGGGCCAGAAACTGGGCGCGAAAGATTTCACCGATGCCAAGGTGCAGGCCGACATCAAGGATGACGCCGCGTTCAAGGCGCTCAAGGAAGGCCTCAAATCTTCCGACGATAAGACGCTGATGAAGCCGTTTGATACCCTGTCCGACGACGAGATCAAGGCACTCGTGGCCTATGTCCATGGTTTGAAGAAGTAATTTTGGTTCTGGCTGCCGCCCGGTTTTTCCGTTGGCAAACTTAGGTGAGTTTCCCCGGTTTGTTTTCCGCCGGCGGCAGCCAGTTTTTTATTCGTAAGAAGCCCCAATATCAACCAACCCATTATTCGACATGAATCCCGAAAATACACCGACCAAAACCACCAGGCTTTCGCTCTTCCGTAACTGGATCAGCCTCGTTGGCATGGTGGTGGGCATCGGTGCGCTGTTCTCCTTTTTGCTATTGCTCGTCCTGGATGCGATCGCGAAAGTCTCCAATCCGTATGTCAGCATCCTGACCTATATCGTGGTGCCAGCATTTTTGTCGTTGAGCGTCGCGCTTGGATTTATTGGCGCCTGGCGGGAGCGCCGCCGCCGCGCGAAAGGGAGCGGGGCGACTTCGCTGCAGATTGATTTGAACCGGCCGCGCGATCGACGAGGGGTGGTTGCATTTATTGCGGGCAGCGTGATTTTTCTGCTGGTATCAGCCATCGGTTCCTACAATGCCTTCAATTTCACCGAGTCTGTCACATTTTGCGGCGAGACCTGTCATAAGGTGATGAAGCCGGAGAACGTCACGCATGAGCATGGTCCGCATGCGCGTGTGGCCTGCGTGGAATGTCACGTCGGCAAGGGCGTTTCGTGGTTCGTGAAGTCCAAGATTTCCGGCTCGTATCAACTTTATGCGGTCGCTTTTAATAAGTATCCAAGGCCCATCCCCACGCCCATCACAAGTTTGCGCCCCGCGCGTGACACTTGCGAGGAATGTCACTGGCCGCAAAAATTCTCCGGCAACAAGGACCGCACGTTCAGTTATTTCCAGAGCGACGCGTCCAACTCGCCGTATTCCATCCGGCTCTCGATCAAGATCGGCGGCGCTGATCCGTCGCGTGGTCCGGTCGGCGGCATTCACTGGCACATGGTGGTCGGAAACTCAGTGGAATACATTGCCACGGATGCGGCCCGGCAGAAGATTCCCTGGGTGCGGATCACCGACCCGCAGGGCGTCGTCACGGTCTTTCACGAACCGAAATTCACCAACGACATCTCCCGGATGGAAATCCGCAAGATGGACTGCATGGATTGCCATAACCGTCCGTCGCATCGTTATGTATCGCCGGATCGGGCCATCAATCTGGCCATGGAACTAAACCAGATTGACCGCACCATCCCCTGGATCAAGACCAATGCGGTCTATGCCCTGACCGAAAAATACGACACCGACGACCAGGCACGCGACGGCATCGCTACCGCGCTGGCGCAGCGTTATACGAATGATCCGCGCATCCACGACGTCATCCCCGTGGTGCAGCAGATTTACCGCGACAATTTTTTCCCGGAAATGAAGGCCAACTGGAGTGTTTATCCGGACAATCTCGGTCACATGATCTGGCCCGGCTGTTTTCGTTGTCACGATGGCAAGCACAAGACTGACGACAAAAAATTGACCATCAAGGCCAACGACTGTAATTCCTGCCACACCATCCTCGCTCAAGGCGTCGGGGAGGAAATGAACAAACTCACCCCTGCTGGACAAAAGTTTGTCCATCCCGGCGGCGATCTGGACGAGAATCCCACGTGCAACGAATGTCACACCGGCGGGCGGTAGCCGGTTGGCCAGACACGCCCTCAATTGAAAAGCCGGAACGAGAAATCGTTCCGGCTTTTTTCATTGGCAGCAAGCAGGAGAGGAATCAAAGCAGATCAAATCAACATTGGCACAACGCTTAAACTGGTAGGGCTGACCTGCGGGTCAGCCAATCCGGCGGCGCAGCAGCGCCGCTCTACCGTCCGATGCGCCGACGTTGTGGTGATTTGCCATATTCTATCAGGGAAATTGCTTCTGCAACGTCGCTGCGATCTGGAGGAAGACCCGGCTCGCCGCATGGTTTGGTGCCGACACAACAATCGGTGTTCCCCGGTCGCCGCCTTCGCGGATTTCGGTGAACAGCGGCATTTCGCCCAGGAACGGAATCTTTTGCCGCGCGGCTTCCGCTTTGCCGCCGCCGTGGCCGAAGATTTCCATCCGGTCGCCGGTCGGCGTGATGAGATAACTCATGTTCTCCACGATGCCGAGGATCGGCACGTTCACTTTTCGAAACATCTCGATGCCTTTGCGCACGACGCCGACGGACGCCTCCTGCGGCGTGCTGATGATGACGCCACCGTCGAGCGCCACCGTCTGGCAGAGCGAGAGCTGCGCGTCGCCGGTGCCGGGCGGCAAGTCCACGAGGAGAAAATCCAGCTCACCCCACTCGAACGCCATCAGGAATTGCTGGATCGTCTTGGCGATCATCGGTCCGCGCCAGATGACCGGCTGGTCGTTCTCCATCAACAATGCGATGCTCATCACTTTCACGCCGTGCGCCACCGGCGGCACGAGCCGCGAGGCGGCGCTGATGGTCGGCTGCTCGGTGACGCCCATCATTAGCGGAATGCTCGGCCCGTAAATGTCCAAGTCCAGCAAACCGACGCGCGCACCGAGCTGCTGCAAGGCGCAGGCCAGGTTCGCGGAGCAGGTGGACTTACCGACGCCGCCCTTGCCGCTGGCCACGGCGATCACGCGCTTCACGCCGGGGATTTTGCTTTCCTCGGTCAACGCATTTCCCGGCGCGGCTGCGGCGACGGGATGCCGCACATCCACATGGAGATCGTCCATGCCGGGCAAAGCCTTCAAGACGCGTTCCGCGTCGGCTTTGATTTGCTGCGCGGTTTCGGGCTTGGTCGAGGGCAATTGCAGGACCACGCTGACCTTGCCGTTCGTGGTGGAGATTTCCTGGACCATGCCGAACGAGACGATGTCGCGCGAATAGCCGGGATAATGGACGGCCTTCAGCGCGTTCTGAATTGCTTCCTGTGATATCATTTCGCACAGGTTGCCAGCCGTGGGAAAGGACGTAAAATGTATTCACCGCAGGCGCGCAATTCATGATTCACTCCTTCGCCAGTCAAAAAATGTCCAGCAATCCACAAATAGCGGTGAGCAGGATTTCCTGATTCTGCCGATTTTGTTGGTGTATGAACTTCTGCCGCCGCCAGTGTAGATTGAAATTATCCACGATGAGTTTTCTGGTGGCCTGCTTCTTTGCGGTCACTCAAGGTTTTGCGGCGACGAACGCCGTTGAAAAATTCGCCAGCGCCGATTGCCTTGATTGTCACACCGACCCGAAGAACACCCGCGTCGTGAACGGCGAGAAAGTGGCACTCGCGCTGTTTCCGACGAACGGGTTCAAAAAGTCCGTCCACAGCGAGCTGGATTGCATTGATTGTCACGACGGCATCAAGGAACTCGTCCACGACAAAAATGTGCCGCCGCCGAACTGCGCGGGCTGCCATGAGAAGGAGCAGAAAGATTATGCCGGCAGCATTCACGGCATGAGCCACAAGCTGGGCGCGTCCGGCGCGGCGCAGTGCTGGGACTGCCACGGCTCGCACGAAATTCTGCCGGCGAAAAACCCCGCTTCGTCGGTGTATAAATTAAATTTGCCGCTGACCTGCGCGAAGTGTCACAGCAACGCGAAACTTTCCAAGGAGTATCAGATTCAGCTCTCGGAGGCGGCCTCGCAATACATGGACAGCATTCACGGCAACGCGCTGCTCAAGATGGGGCTGATCGTCGCCCCGTCGTGCAATGACTGCCACGGCGCACACGGCATCAAGCGCTCGGTGGACCGCGATTCCCCCATCAACCACGCGAATGTCGCCAAGACCTGCGGCAAGTGTCACGTCGGCATCGAGGAGACTTACGACAAGAGCATTCACGGCCAGTTGCTCGCCGTCGGCGACAAGCGCGGGCCGGTCTGCATCGATTGCCATAGCGCGCATCAGATCGTCAATCCCACGGGCAATAATTTTAAAACCACCAGCGACGAGCGCTGCGGCAAATGTCACCAGGACCGCCTGGAACATTACAGCGAAACCTATCACGGCAAGGCGATGGCGCTGGGCAAACCGAACGCCGCGCCGGAAGTTGCCGCCTGTTACGACTGTCACGGTTTCCACGACGTGCTGCCCGCCGCCAACCCGGCCTCGCATCTGTCCCCCACGAACATTCTCGCGACCTGCCAGAAGTGCCACCCCAGCGCGACGGCGAAATTCACCGAGTATCGGCCCCATGCCAATCCGCTGGATGCAAAAAATTATCCGATGTTGCACGTCGTCTTCCTGGCGATGACCGCGCTGCTCATCGGCACGTTCAGCTTCTTCGGCCTCCACACCCTCGCCTGGCTGGTGCGCGCCGTTTATCTGTATCTGCACGACTCGAAAACATTCCGCGAGGCGAAGTTCGAGACCCAGAACGGCGATGAATGGTTTACGCGCTTTGCGCCGTTTGAGCGGCTCCTGCACTTCCTGGTTGTGACGAGTTTCTTGTTGCTGGTCATCACCGGCATGCCGCTGAAGTTTTATTACACCGACTGGGCGAAAGTCTTGTTCGGCTTCATCGGCGGGCCGGAAACCGCGCGGATGCTGCATCGCTTCGGCGCAATCATCACGTTCCTGTATTTCACGCTCCACCTGAGTTCGCTCGTGGGCCGTTCCTGGCGGGGCCGGGGCAAATTGCGCAATCCCGAAACCGGCAAACTCGAGCTCAAGCGTTTCTTCTCCGTGGTGTTCGGCCCGGATTCGATGGTGCCAACGATGGACGATTTGAAAGACCTGATTGACCACAACAAATGGTTCTTCGGCAAGGGCCCCAAGCCGCAGTTCGACCGCTGGACCTATTGGGAGAAATTCGATTACTTCGCCGTGTTCTGGGGCGTGGCCATCATCGGCGCGTCGGGCCTCATCATGTGGTTCCCGGAGTTTTTCACGCGCTTCCTGCCCGGCTGGGTCATCAACATCGCGCTGATCCTGCATTCGGACGAGGCGCTGCTGGCGGCGGGATTCATCTTCTCGATCCATTTTTTCAACACGCATTTCCGCATTGAGAAATTCCCGATGGACACCGTCATCTTCTCCGGCCGCGTGTCGAAGGCGGAGCTGCTGCACGAACGCCGCCGCTGGTATGACCGCCTGGTCAAGTCCGGCAAGCTGGATGACTACCGCATCAAGGATGAATGGTTCCAGTGGAAGAACATTGCCAAGACGTTCGGCTATATCTTCTTCAGCCTTGGCCTTGTGCTGCTGGCGTTGATCGTTTATGCGATGGTGTCGCGGCTCGTGCATTGAACTGGAAAGTGGTGGTCAAGCCATCCATCCGCCTCGGCTCTTGTTTTGCGACTCAGCGAAGCAACTGTTGGGCTGTTGGCCAACCCTGAATGCGCTTTCCTGAATCAAAAACGGGTGAGTAGTTGCCAAACTAGGTGGAGTTTTTTTGGCCGGCACCCGCGAAGATGACGGGATGAAACGCGGTCTCTGTTTATGGTTTGCCTTGCTGTTGGTCGGGTCGGTGCCGGCCTTCGCCGGCCTGAAGGATGGTGACTGTCTTGAATGCCACGGCGATAACACGCTGGTTAAAACCAACTCGGCGGGCAGGGCTATCTCACTCTTCGTGGACGCGGCCAAGTTAAAACTGTCCGCGCACAAGACCAATGCCTGCATCGTTTGCCATGTCGGCGTTACAGGCAAGCATCCCGACGACAACCAGCCGGTGGCGTTGGTGAATTGTGCCGCCTGTCACGCGCGGCAGTCGAAGAGCTTCAACGCCAGCGTCCACGGTCTTGCGCTCAAGGCCGGGCAGGACGACGCGGCGACCTGCCGGGACTGCCACGATTCGCATGAGATGGTTTCCAGCGATTCGCCGACCTCGCCGATCTATTTTTCGCGCCAGGCGGAAACCTGCGGCGCGTGTCACGACAAGGAGGCGCGCGATTGGGGGCTGAGTGTTCACGGCAAGGCCGTCATGGCCGGTTCGCACGACGCGCCGACCTGCACGGGGTGCCACGACGAACACAAAATCCGGTCGCTCAAGGGCAGCGCGGCCATGAATTCGCTCGGCGATGTGTGCAGCCGCTGCCACGCGTCGGAGCGGTTGAACACCAAATACAACCTGCCCGCCGACCGCGTGAAGACCTTTTTTGAAAGTTATCACGGCCTGGCCGGCCAATACGGCTCAACCGTCGCGGCCAACTGCGCGAGCTGCCACGGCTCCCATAAAATCCTGCCGTCCTCGGACACGAACTCCACCATCAGCAAAGTCAATCTGGTGGCGACCTGCGGCAAGTGTCATCCGGGCGCCAACCAGGAATTTTCGCTGGGGAAAATGCATGTGAAGGCGGATGGGCAGGGGGGCGGCACGGATTTCGGCAGCCGGTTGAACCATTGGGTGCGGCGGATTTATCTGGTGCTCATTTTTGCCACCATCGGCGCAATGTTCGCGCATAACGCGACGCTGTTTCTTAAGAAAATGTCCGCCCGGCTGCGCGGCTCTGTGCGGCCGGTGGTGCGGATGACGACGTCGCAGCGCTGGCAGCATTTCGCGCTTGCGTCGAGTTTCATCGTGCTGGCGCTGACCGGATTTGCGCTGAAATTTCCGGATTCGTTCCTCGCAAAAATGCTCGGCTCCAACGAACCGTTCCGGCGCTGGGTGCATCGCATCGCGGGCATTCTGCTGCTGCTCGCCGGGCTGTATCATTTGATCTATCTGCTCGCCACGCGCGATGGTCGGCGGCTTCTCGTGGATCTGTTCCCGGTCAAAAAAGACGCGGCGGACGTGTGGCAGGCGGTGCGTTATCTTGCCGGATTCACCAGCGAAAAGCCGAAGATCGGCCGCTTCGGCTATGCCGAGAAGATGGAATACTGGGCCGTTGTCTGGGGCACCTTTCTCATGGGCGCAACGGGCCTGGCCATCTGGCTGAAGATTGACGTCACGCAATTCCTGCCGCGCTGGGTGGTGGAGGTGGCGACAACCATCCATTATTACGAAGCGGTGCTGGCCTGCCTGGCGATTGTGGTCTGGCATTTCTACCACGTCATGTTTGATCCGGACGTGTATCCGCTGAACACGGCTTGCCTCGACGGACGGATTTCCGAGGAGCTGCAAGCGCACGAACATCCCCTGGAAAAGAGCACGGAAGACCCCGCCCGGATCGATCATGACTCTCCGTAAGGGGAACTGATTATTAGTTAACAAATAATTAATAATTTTACTCTCCGCAAATACTGCGTAACAAATGGCAAGAAAAGGTAAGCGCGTTTTCAGCCTCCATTTAGATTCATTGCAGAACATTAAAACGGCACTAACCATAAATGAAAATCTTCGTCGCAGGATTGAGCTATAAGACCACGCCGGTGGAATTGCGCGAGAAGCTCGCGGTGTCCCGCGCGCGGCTGCAATGCTGCGGCTGCCGCCTCAAGCTGCGGGGCAATCTGTCCGAGGTCGTTCTGCTCTCGACCTGCAACCGCGTGGAGATTTACGGCGTGTCGCCTTGGATTCACGGCCGCGTCCAGCAGTTGTTTCAGGAATTGACGAACACCGACCTGGATTTCACGCCCTATCTGTATGTCAAGGAGGGCGCGGAGGCGGCGCAGCATTTGTTCTCCGTGGCGGGCGGGCTGGACTCGATGGTGATCGGCGAGACGGAAATCACCGGCCAGGTCAAAAGCGCGTATGAAGCGGCCAAGGCGGCGGGCCTGACCGGCAAGAAGATGAACCGGCTGTTCCAGACCGCGTGCCGGGTGGTGAAAAAAATCCGCACGGAAACCGGCATCGGCAGGGGCGCGACCTCGGTCGGCAGCGTGGCCGTGGAACTCGCGGAAAAGATATTTGACCGCGACCTCTCATCGAAGACCGTGATGATTCTGGGCGCGGGCAAGATGGGCGAAGCCTGCGTGAAGCATCTGGCCAAGCGCGGCGCGAAGACCGTTTTGGTCGCCAACCGCTCGGCGGAACGCGCGGAAAAGCTGGCGGCGGAATTCGGCGGCCGCGCGGTGCGGCTGGAAGATTCGGCGGCGGCGATGACCGAGGCGGACATTCTGGTCAGCTCCACCGGTAGCCCGGACATGGTTTTGTTCCGCGAGGATGTGGCGAAGATTTTACCCGCGCGCCGGAACCGGCCGCTGGTGCTGGTGGACATCGCGGTGCCGCGGGACATCGACCCGGCGGTGGCGGAACTGCCGAATGTGTTTCTTTACGACATCGACGATCTGGAAGCCGTCGTGCGCGAGAACACGAAGAACCGCGCCGCGGAACTCGCCATGTGTCAGCGGATCATCGCGGAACACTCGGCGGAACTGATGGAAAAATTTGCAGCGCCGTCGGCGAAGCCGGTCCGGGAAGCGGTCGAGACCGCGTCTGGCTGGGTGTTGGGCGGCGCGACGGTATGACGGGTAACGGGCAAAAACAACAGACGGTGAACTAACAAAAACAAAACGATTATGAAAACAACAAAACCAAACTGGAAATTGTCAGCCTGCTTTGCGGCGGCGGCTTTGACATTCATGTGTAGTCTGACCGCAGTGCAGGCGGCCGCACCGGCGCTGCAAGGCTCGCTTAATTTGCGTCCATTGACGCCGACGGAAATCAAGACCTACGGCATCACGGGATCGAACGCACAGTTCTCC
>TBL_comb47_HYPODRAFT_10006572_pt1 | contig 12529 bp, 6 predicted proteins | sample TroBogypolimnion_40_FD_10682 | JGI IMG/M metagenome (IMG submission 10682)
TCGCCCGGCATTCGCCGGACCCGGCGCTTAACTCCGACAACGCCCAGACTAAGGCATCCAGCCGGTCGGGACTGGACTGGTTCAGCGCCGGATTGTAACCGCACAACTGATCTTCCAATTTCGGGAATCTGCCGACGTGATGGACTTTGCCCAACTCATACAACGCGGCTATCGGTTCGGCGCGGATGATTTTGCCGCGGGCGGCGTTGACGCTCTTGCAACTGATATCCCGGCAGACATTGCGCAGATTCGCCGCGACCAGATCGCCGCCGTTGTTGGTTTCGCAAATCACCCGGTCGGCGTGCCAGCGCTTATACTCGTGTTCGACGGCCCTGGCCCATTCCAGGGGAGTGCCTTTCAGCGAGACGTCGCTTAGAATATGGTATTCGCCTTTCCGGTCGCGCCCGGCGACCACGATGCCGGTTTCGTCCGAACCCGGCGTGGCGGTGACGGCGGGGTCCACCCCGATCACCACTCTTTGAAATTCCGGCGCGTTGATGATCCGGAACCGGTCAATCATTTCGCGTTTCCACAATGCGCCTTCCATGTCGTCGAGCCAGTTGCCTTCCAGAAAACGCTGACGCTGACGTTCCGGCAGCTCGGCGAGAGTGGTTTCAATATAGCCTTCCGCCAGATTCTCGCGGTTGCTTTGCGGATTCATCAGCATCGAGTCGTAATAATCCGGAAACAACAAAGCGGTATTGTTCTCCGGTTCCGCTTTCTGGATGAACAGCTTATAGGACCAGTGGGATTTGCCCGGCGGGTTGCAGTCGAAGTAGGCTTTATTGGGCAATAACTCCTCCGTACCGAGAATTTTGACTTTCTGGGCCAGCCTGGTCATGGCGGTGGTCACCGCCGGATAACTGATTTCCGAACATTCATTAAAGTATAACGTGGCGAACTCACATCCGAGGATTTTTTCCGCCCGCTGTTTGTCATTCAAGCCGCAGAACCAGATTTCCGAACCGTTCCTAAGTTTGACGAAGCCGTCGCGCATATTGCCTTTATATTGTATTCCCGGAAAACACATTTTCATCAGTTTCGGGAACGTGTCCAGCAGCACCGAATGGCGCACCGAGTTAGTGTGGAAACGGAATACCGCGTGGCGGCTGCCCGGCGCTTTGATCGCCCGCAGCACAATCGAAAACAGCAGAACAAGCGTCTTGCCCGAACGCGAGCCGCCGAACAGGAGCAGGTTCTTAACCGTTCCTCCGATCAGTTTCAGCGCCAAAAGCTGGTCGTCCGTAAATTTAAATCCATCCATAAATCAAATCCTTTTTTATCCACAAAACACTCAAAAAGGCACAAAAGATTTAAAATTTTTAAACTTTTATCTTTTTACTTTTGTCTTTTATCTTTGGTCCCGTTCTGACTTTTGTCTTTTTACTATTAGCAGTTTTGTCAATTTATTATTGTGTTAATAGCTGTAAATAAGGAAGTTAAATGTTGTTTTTACCAAAAAAATAACTTATCCGCCGACTCCATGATATGAAAAGGAGACTAACGCCTGGAACGTCAATGACGGGTAATAAGGAAACACGATTTTATTCACGCCCGTTTATCGAATAATGAAAAATTATTCAGTTTTTTTTAATTCGGGTATTTACAAATCAAGGTTCTATTTGTATAATATGTATATATACAATTAAAACTGACTGGAATAGTTCATGGCAACCATTAATAAATATCTGACGGAACAGTTGCGACAGCGGATCGCGGCAACATCGGACGGAACCAAGTTCCCGACAGAAGCCGAATTATGCGCTGAATTTGCAGTTTCCAGAATGACCATCAATAAAGTGGTTAAAGAATTAACTGCGGAAGGGTTGCTGATCCGCAATCGCCGCCGCGGGACCTTTGTCAACAAAAGCACCCGTAATCCGAATCTCTGGAATAAGTTATCCGACTCTAAACGTGGTCCGGCGTTATCTGCCTGGCTGGAGCACAGCACTCCGGTAAATTCGGTGTTTTCCTTACGCACCCGTGTTATTCAAATCAACATCGAAGAATGTATTCATGACTACCGGCGACGGATGTGGGAGCAGATTCTGTTCAGAGTCGAAAGCATGATGCCTCAAATAAAGTTTAAGATAACCGTTGAACCGGCGGCGGCAGAACAGGCCGACTTGATTTTATCTTCGCTGCGCACAACGCCAAGCAAATATTTCTCTACCGCCGACAATGCCCGTAAAGCCGTCTATGAACGCTGTCCCAAAGATGATTATTTTGCGCCGTCGTGGACCGGAATCATGAATCGTAACATAGCTGCCTGTCCTTTCGCAGTAAGCAGTGAGTTGTATGTCTGGAACTTAAAATTGCTTGAACAGTATTGTCCGGGATTTGGCAGCCATCCCCCTGAACGACTAATAGAATTCGTGATGAAAAACTGCAACTGGCGGGCCCCCGGTTTTCCGCCCATGGCCTTGTTCATCTTTTATCCGCTGATTCAATGGGCCACCGAAGGGATAAAATTCTATGATGAAAAACAACAGCGATTCGATTTTAGTGATAAACGCATTAAAAACTATCTGGAGTTCAACCGCTTCATGGGAGACCGGGTCCGGGCCATTTGCGGAGAAAAGATGCTGCTGGATATCAAAACATTATGGCATCTTTTTAATAACGACCAGTTACTGGGCATGGTTACATATTCTTCGACTCTATCGATTATGGATCCGGAGCGCAGTATGGTACATTCTCCGTCCGTGGGCAAATATTCGGCAATCGTTCCAATGTATCTCGGTATTGGCTGCAACTGCCGCAGAGTCGAAGCTGCCGCAGACATTATTGCGCTGATTTGCGGCGAGCCCGGCCAGGAATTACTGGCGGAACATTACGGAAATATTCCGGCATTGCGCCGGACTGCATACTCGCCAAACTTTCTGAACAACAGTCCGCTCAATATGAAATCGGTTCTCCAAACCATTAGCGAAAGCGAATCGCTACTGGATAAATATTCGTTTCTCATAATCGAACAACCGTTTTTTGATGATTTTGCCCGCTACATTCTGGGCGAGATCGAATTAGACGAATTGTACAAAATCATCCAGAGGCAAAATGCTGACGTCTGCCTGAACATTGCAAGCAGCAAATAATAAATAAGGAGTTATCAAAGAAAACGTGTATCATAAAATAAATAAGGGAAAAAGAAGTTCAAGAACGCAAACCGAAAACAGAAAAAATTCAGCCAACAAAAGAAGGAGTACTGAAAAATGAAAAAACGAAGTTTCACACTAGTAGAATTGCTGGTAGTCATAGCTATCATCGCAATACTAGCGGCAATGTTGCTGCCGGCGCTCAACAAGGCCAGAAACAAGGCTCGTACATCGCAATGCGCCAGCAACATTAAACAACTCGGCGTTATGTGGGGATTTTATCTCTCAGATTATAATGATACGTTTTGTGATACAAATTTATGGGTGACGACTTTTTCGACCTGCAAATATCTCGGGAAAAACCAATATTTGAAAACCAATATTTGTCCGTCGGCGCTACAACTGAACTCTCGCGCCACCTGGAGCGAGACTTATTGTGATTATGGTTATAATTACTCTAATCTGGGGGTAAATGCATCTTACTACCCGACGTCGGCTAAAATCACTAAATTCAAAAATACCTCACAAAAGATACTGCTGACCGATTCTTGGGCTCCTACAATCAATCGCGGCATATGTTATATCTTAGGCAAATACGGGGCTGTAGAACAAGCTGATGCCAGGCATGAATACGGATTAAATGTACTCTGGCTGGATTTCCATGTTTCTTATGTCCTTTCAGCCAGCCGGATAAACCCATACACGGCCAATGCCTTGACCACCACCGACACGGCATCAAGCGAATATAACGCGTCCAAAAATTACTGGAGCAGAGAAAATTAGTTTTCCGACAAGGCGATAAGATTACACATGTTATACACATATTATACACATATTATTCATGCATTCTGAAAGGAGAATTATTTGATGAACAGAAGAATTATTACGGGAATCTTAGCTGTATTGACCAGTTTTACCGGCTGGGCCGGATTTCAGGACTTTGATGGAGAAGGCAGTGAAAGTTTCAAGGCACCGTCGCCATTCGAGTTATCAAGGGAAAAAGCTTTCAGCATGCCGAACAGCCTGAAACTGCCCCTAGGCACCGTTGCGCGAAAAGCCACCATTCCTATGGCGGCGGTATCGGTAAAACCCGGACAACTGCTTGGAATAAGTCTGAATTATTGGACGCCCAGTAATTTTGTACCAGCCACTTTGACAATCGTCGGACTGGACAGTGACAACCGGGAAACTGAAGCAATCAACCTGACACTGCCGCGAACCGACGGTTGGGGAAGGCTGGAAGAAATCGTTGCCGTACCGAATAATCCAGGAATGCAATCTGTAATCTTGCGCCTGAATATTCCGGCGCAAAGCAGCGTCGGCAATCTGTATTTTGATAATGTGCGAACGGTCGCGCTGGATAAGAAAGCAGATTTTGAAATAGAAGCATTCCGGTTGCCGGAGTTCGATCAGTGGAAAGGACGGTCATTCGAGCAGGAGAGGTTGCTGTTCGATCCCAATACCCGCTTATTCCTTGACTGGCATAAGTCAAAATTCGGCGAATCATGTGTGGAAATGACGGGTAACAATACCCCATTTCAATATCCTATGCGAATTACCAATATCAAAATTGTGGCGGGACAAAGCTATGAATTGAATTTTTTCTATAACACCTCCGCGAGCTACAGCGAGAGTATGGCGATGGTGATTGTTTTTTTTCGTGACGCCGCCAATAATACGTTGAAAGAACAGGCGCGACTGCCGCTGGGAAAAACCACCGACTGGCGCGAAGCGTCTCTGAATATTATTCCGCCGCCCACAGCCGCCTACATGGATGTTACACTGCGTTTTTTCAATATCGCCCCAACGGAAAAGATTTATATTAACAGAATTATACTGGACAAGGGACACCCGGAAGTCAAGATAGCTTACCAGATTGATCCCGCCGCCAAAATACTAACCGGGCGGATTATCACACATTCTATTCCGGTTTCGCAAACCAAACTGACGCTGTTTATGGAAAACCGCAATATCCCGGTAACTAACGATGGCGAATTCAAGATTGATTTGGTCGAACTGCCGGATACTAAGATTACTTTGACCGCAGAAGCCGCGTGGGCTGACCGGAAAGTATCCGCACAAACGTTTTTTCACAATTTCAATCAGCATCCCTGGGAAAATTCAACGCTCGGCAAACTGAAAGACGGCGATCCGGCCCCCTTTCCATGGCAGAATTTACGTTACGATCAGCAGAGCCGGAAGGTGACTACCTGGAATCCGCAAATAGAATTTTCGCCAACCGGCGCCTTGACGCAGATCGAACTGAATGTATCGAAAGAAAAACTGCTGCGGTCGCCGGTACGGCTGGAACTGAATAATGAGGATATCTTTACTAACTATGACTCTGATACTTTCAAGCCGGTAACAACTTCGCCCAACTATACGTCATTTGCCGGACAACTGCGGAATCGCGATTTTAAAATCAATGTAGACACCCGTGTGGAATTTGACGGCATGGTTAAATATGTCTTCGACATCCAGGCCGTCAAAGACACCGAAATAAAAACACTAGCGTTAAAGTATGCTCCGGCAGCCAGCGATTATATGGCATGCGTCGATGGTAGTTGGACAACTTATGACATCGGGATATTGCGAGACCGGAAACATTATGAAACCGGACGCTTTTACCCGATTCTTTGGACCGGCAAGCTGGAATACGGGCTGTACTGGTGCGGTGAGCGGCTTTTTCCGGAAGTGGAAGTGCAACAGAAGACTTGCAATACCATGAATTACGGCGGCGATTTCACAATCATGCTGGTCAATGCGCCATTATCGCTGAAAGCAGGCCAGAGCCATCGGTTCGAATATGCTTTCGGCAGCACCCCGTTCCGTCCGGCGACCCAGGATGTGCCGCAGTGGCGGTTCAGGGCCGGCAAATACACAAACAGCGAATTGTTGTGGCCCATGCGGAAAATAATGCCATCATTCGGGTTTCCGAAATCCCCAGATGATCCGGCAATACTAGAGAATTTTTTGAAATCCACCGCCGGACAACGTATTTTTGTCTATCAGATTCCCTTTTACGCGATGACTAATATTCCGCAATATTTCTATTTTGAAAAATTATGGAAAAATCAACCGGAAAGGGTATATCCGGCTGGAGATGACAGCGGCTATCCGTATCCGTTTTTTCTGATAGATATTGCCAACCAGTCCTGGCAGGATCTCTATTTGCAGAATTATAAAAAATATCTGACGGATAATAAATTCGGCGGGGTGTATTTTGACTGTGTGAGCGTCTATGCCAACCAGACCCCGGCAGGAAATTTTTCCTACCGGGTGTTTTCCGTCCGTGATTTTTTACAGCGTATTTATATTCTGCAACGGCAGTTAAATCCTGATTCCTGGTCGATTGCACATTGCGGATCAGCAATTTGTGATTTCAATGTACTTTTCAGTGACATCCTTCTGACTGGAGAACATTACCGGGAGCAATGCATGAAATATCGTTATTATCTGGAATTCCTGACACTGGAGGAATTCCGAATTCAGAACTGCACCGAATTCGGTCCGCTCCGCATGTTTCTGCCGCAATTTCGCGGCAGCAAGACCCAAGCTCCGGATATCGCGGTCCATACCATGGGAATGATTTTGCTGCATAATCAATATCCGTTTCCTTCGTTCATCTGTGAAGATATTGTAGAGGCCTGTCGCAACCGCTATTACAGCTTTTACGACAGCGGCAGGAACAACCGTTTTGTTCCGTACTGGAAATCGTGCGCAATAGATTCAGGCAATCCGTCGGTGCCATGCAGCGCCCTTGTCAATGACGCCGGTACGCTGCTAATCTATCTCAATGCCACGAACCGTCCGCAGGAATTTACTCTGCCGGCGAATTTGACGGGAGATATCCAAGTTTACGATCCACTTAAAAAACAGACTGACAACGCAAAACCCGGACAAAAAATCACCATTGAACCGTATATGATGAAAATGGGATTGTCCGGATCGCCGGACATCTGGAAAACAATTCGCTGACACAGAGGAATCATAAAACAGATTAACCCAAGGGATGATTTTTTTCAAACAACCATATTCCGGGTAATTTAAAAATTTCATACAACACACAAGAGGCATATTATGACTATCAGAAATTTGATGCAATATTTGTTACTGTCTGTCTGTACATGCGGTTTAAACGCTCAAAATTTAATTACCAATCCAGGGTTTGAAACAAATAATTCCCAAGGGAAAATAGCTAATTGGCATCCTTGCGATACTACTATTGCCGGGATTGAAACATCAAATGTGTATGCAGGAAACCAGTGCGCAAAGTTCGTGAACAACAGCGGCAACAACTGTCTGTCTTATTATTATGCCAATTATAGCGATGATGGTGCAACTCAGAATTATCCGACTGTTGAATCAGACGCGATTTATGAATTTAGTGTCAAATATAAAACAGACACCACTTTTTCCGGAAACGGAATTTACCTTCAGATTTGTTTTTACAAAGGAGCAGAGTTAAAGCCGATCGGGATGTACCAGTCACCGCCATATAAATCTTCAACGTGGAGTACGCTAAAACTTAATGGAATAGCCAGGAAAGGCGCGGATAAAATCTTAGTCGGAGTTTATTATGACGGTCAAGGTGCGGCATGGGTTGATGAAGCGCTTTTAGTTAAGACAAACCAGCTATGCAGGAACGGAAGTTTTGAAATCGATGCCGCCAGTCCCGCAGATAAGCCCGATTACTGGCTGCCCAGAGGGGGAACTTATACGCAGTACCATCATGTCGATACTTCGTTCTTAAATACTTACCTGGGCGACAATGCAGTCCTGTTCAACAGTCCGACCAGTAATATCTGTTATTTCTATGGGCCTTACGATGCCGCCGGAGCTGTCAGCCAATATATTCCGGTATGTCCGGGCGACTCTTATGCCATAAGTTGCTTTGGACGGACGGATTCTTCTTTTTCGGGGAATGGAATCAAATTGTGCATTCTTTTCTGGAATAACACCACCTTCGTATCCAGAGCCGACTCTTTAGACAAAAAATCTACGTTCTGGAATAAAATAACGCAGGAAGCAACAGTACCGGCAAATGCCAACTTCATGTCATATTCCGTCGAATACAACGGACAAAATAAAGCATGGATTGATGAAGTTCGTCTGAATCCGAAAAATTTAGTCAAAAATTCTTCTTTTGAAACCGATGCTTCAACTCCCGCAGACAAGCCCGACTACTGGTGGCCCAGGGGAGGAACTTATACACAGTATCACCATGTGGAAACGACGCTGGCGTACGAAGGCAGCAAATGCGGACAATTTAATAATACCGGCGCCAGTGACACCCCCTGTTATTTTTATGGTCCGGCAAGCGCGGATTCAACCGCAATTCAGTATATGGATGTCAATCCCGGCGAAAGTTATACTTTATCGGCATGGGGAAAAGTCGATCCGGCTTTTACCGGAACAGGGCTTAGCGTCTCTATGCTTTTCTATAACGGCGACGGCAGCACATTCATAAGTCGTGTCTACTCCACTTGGAATAATTCAACCTCCTGGAGTAAAATGTCTGTTACCGCAACCGTTCCTGCGGGCGCGAACAAAATGACATATTCAATGGAATATAATGGTAAAAATAAAGCATGGGTGGACAGGGCGGAATTATATAAAACCAGTCCTTGGTACTATACGGAAGCCCCAACCGATTCATTGGAAAATTTATCGTTTACGCCGCCAGCTAAAAAAACCTTTACGCAAATGTCGGATAAAGTTATAAGCTATCATAATTATTTTGAAAGCAACTATATGGCGCAGGGCAATCCGGCAGGCACCTGGGGGCTGGGATATGGGGCGCAATCCGGCAATCATCCGCTGGTCAGGTGTTCCGCCAATGCGGCGTTAGCCTATCTGCATGCATACGGCAAAATTGATGTGCTGCATCAGGATATTTTCGAAGAACGGGCCAAGGCCGCATTGGATTGGCTGTTAACGCAACAAAATTCCGACATCAATTCTCCGCAGTACGGGGCATTTCCTTTTTGGAGTACTACCATTCCCACCTACACCGGAGGCGGGGAAATGTACGAAGGCGGGCTGGCCGGGCTGGCGTTAATCAAAGGATATACCTTTTTTAACGATATAAGATATTTGGAGGCATCGAACCGGCTCTGTGATTATTTCCGGACGATAGACGGCAGTGTCAATGCCAATTACAATGCATTTGCGACTATGGCATTAGCGGCAAATTACACCATCACCGACAACGAAAACTATTTGAATAAAGCGCTGTATTTTATGGACACGACTACCTCATTCCAACTGGATTCAGGGATGTGGGCGGATGATCATAATCAATACATATATTATCATGGGATAATAACTCGAAGCCTTGTTCAATTGATGAATGCATTGCCTGATTCAAACCCCAAAAAAGAAGTAATCAGACAGGCGCTGTACAAAGCGTTAAATCATATCCGCCGAAGTCAAAATCACGCGGTAAATCCGCCGTTGGGCACAATCGTTTGCCATCCGCTAAAAACTGAGCCAGACGATTATTGCCCGTTTTCAATGACGGCGGCAAGCGAAGCGTATGCTTTACTGGGCATGACCTCGTTAAGTGATTCTCTTAACACAATGTCGGCGGGAGCGTTAATCATGGGCGGAGAAATAGTCCAGGGACACTACTTTGCCGCGATTGGAATCTTGTTTGATTCTTATTATTGACCGCCTCTTTTTGTGTTCGCATGAATAGTGTTTTTTTATCTTCGAATGGTAAGATATGCGGTTCAAGGTTGCACTGCTGCGGGTTGAGGTTTGATCGCCCGCAGCACAATCGAAAACAGCAGAACAAGCGTCTTGCCCGAACGCGAACCGCCGAACAGGAGCAGATTCTTAACCGCACCCCCGATCAGCTTCAACGCCAAAAGCTGGTCGTCCGTAAATTTAAATCCGTCCATAAATCAAATCCTTTTTTTATCCACAAAAAGCACAAAAGAACACAAAAAAGCAAATCTTTTATTTCTCGCACTAAGCCACAAAGCCACAAAGAAAATCCTTTTTAATGGTTAAATCTTGAGTATGGCGGTTTTGCCAAAACCGCCTTTCTGCCAGTTTCGGCGAAACTGGCATACCTTCCGCATCCTTTTATCTTTGTATCCAACCCTTTTATCTTTTTACTTTTGTCTTTTATCTTTGGCCCGTTCTGACTTTTGTCTTTTTACTATTAGCAGTTTTGTCAATTTTATCTTGTGCTAGTACCTGTAAATAAGAATGTTGCATAATGTTTTCATGATTTTTTTTAATTGAGATTATTTAAGAAAATCGCAGGATTTAATAAGCAGGTAAATTTATTTTTGCCTTTTTTTAAATAAAAACAAATAATGCATCTTGACTTTTTTTCAGGATTAATGTATAATGTTTTACTAAACAGGTTTAGTAATGTAAAAAATCGGGATTTTTATGGATAATATAAAGTTACAAGAAAGCCTTAAACTCAACCTTGGCTGGTTTGAGAATTCAGGCGTAATGGATCCGGCGGACGGCAGTTGGGGTGTAGCCGAGCGAATAGTTTTGAAAAAAGATAACGGAGCGCTCGAAAGGACATTAAAGTCATTTCCCGCCCATCTTGAATATGCTGACTATGCCATTCTGGAACATCGTCGTCCCGACTGCAATTTTGAAGCGGCGCTCATGTTTCTGCTTGCTTCTGATGTGTATAAAAACGATAAATACGCAGTTGTTGCGCAAAATATTCTCCGTTATCTTTACTGTCGCAGCGGGATGCGGAATGCCAACAATATATTTAAAGAATATCCTTCAAACGTATGGAGATGGTCACACAGCCAATGGAATTTTGCGGTATGGTTTGACGATAATGCCTGGAACTGTGTCATTCCGATGATTATCGCGCGTTTAAATCCTGAACTTGACAATGAGTTCAAGCTTTTTGAATCAGGCATTGAATTGGCGGAAAAAATTTATGAAGCGTTTGAGTCTCATTTCCCGGAATGTGCTTCAGAGCCCGGAAAATTCAGGTGGGATGGCGATCTGAAGAGCCCGCATTGGGGCGCTATGGCAATCATGGCGCTGGGATTCGCCTGTATGAATAAACCGAACCCGGAATATGAACGCGTAATTTTGAAGTATACTCAATATCTGGATGAGAATATCCGTAATTTTACCGCCAGCGAACGCGCCTACAGCTTGATCGGCGTTGCAACCGCCGCGTCGGCCATTGCGGATAAATCGCTTCTGGCAGTCGCGCATAAATACGCTGACAGCCTCCTGAATAATATGGATCAGGAAACCGGAAATATCCCGAGCGAATGGGGCAAGGAAGCGCCGACCGGCCGGCATCTGGTTGATTTGATTTATACTTTGAACTGGTCACTGCTGGGTTTTTATATAATTCACGGGTTGACCATGGAAGAGAAGTATGACGCGGCACAGGAAAAAATACTCAATCTGCTCGTGAAAATACAGGACAGATCGGAAGATAAACATTTGTGCGGATGCTGGCGCGGCATGTATGATCTGAACGCAGGCGGCTGGGGCGGCGGCAACTGTTATGAAGGCGGTGCGAACAGCATATACACGGGGTGGACAAATGCCCCGGTTGCGATAGTTATTGCCGCGAGGATTTTAAAAATATCATTATTCAACGTCTCCGGAACAACTCAAAAATAATCGGGAAAAGATAAAATGTCGGAAAGAAATATTACAATAGCAGATATTGCCAGAGAGGCAGGTGTTTCAAAAACAACCGCTTCTTTCTACATCAACGGCAAGTCCAAAATGTATAATCTTGCCGATTCGACCTGCGCCCGCATTGAGGATGTAATAAAAAGACATAATTTTTCCCCAAATATTCATGCCAAAGCCATCAATTCCGGTAAAACTTCTCTTATCGGCGTGGTCGTCGGAGAGATAAAACAATCTTTCTGGACGGATATAATATCCGGAATAGAAGACGCCATTGAAAAATATCAGTATCACATGTTAGTGACGGTGTCCCATTATAATCCGGAGCGGGAAGAAAAATTATTGGAGTTTTTGGATAAAAAAGGCGTTGACGGATATATTTACTCCCCAGTCGTGACACAAGCGGGAATCCCTAATTTGAGCTTTGTCCAGAAACTGGCTGAAAAGAAACCCATGATTGCAATTACTTACCCGATTGAAGGAATGTCTGTAGTTTATAACGACAATTATCTGGGAGGCAGAATTGCCGCGGAATATTTGTATGGAAAAGGGCACGTCAAAGTCGCGAGCATGATTGGCGATCATCTCCATAGAAGACAAAAAGGCTTTATTGATTATTATAAAGAACATGGCATTGAAGTAGCATTGTTTAATACTGTTGATGCTTTCCTGAATCATGCGAAAAAGTTCACCGGAATATTCTGTTTCAGTGATTACAACCTGCTTGAACTTTATGATAAGGCCAAGAACGCCGGAATAAAAATTCCGCAGAATCTTTCAGTAAT
>TBL_comb47_HYPODRAFT_10006576_pt1 | contig 12527 bp, 13 predicted proteins | sample TroBogypolimnion_40_FD_10682 | JGI IMG/M metagenome (IMG submission 10682)
ATAATGCCTAAATAGCGATCGGTTCGGTAAGAGCGGCGCATAGCTTGCAAGACTTTATCGGAACCAGATTGAAGCGGCATATGCAGGTGAGGCATAACTTTAGGTGAACTAGCCATTGCATCGATAACGTCATCGGTGAAATCACGTGGATGCGGTGACATAAATCGGATTCGCTCAAGTCCATCAACCTTCGCACATTCACGCAGCAGCGTTGCGAATGCCCCGCGGTCTCCAAAACCGACTCCGTACGCGTTAACGTTTTGACCAAGGAGAGTTACTTCGACAACACCCTGCTCTGCTACTGCCCGAACTTCACGAAGTACTTCTTCCATCGGGCGATCTTTTTCAATTCCTCGAAGTGAGGGAACAATGCAGAAGGTGCAGGTGTTGTTGCAACCAACCGAGACAGAGACCCAAGCACTGAAAGCAGAATGACGCTTTACTGGAAGAGTTGAGGGAAAATGTTCGAGAGATTCTTTAATTTCGACTTGCGATTCTTCTTCAATTCGAGCTCGTTCAAGCAAAGCCGGAAGTGAGCCGACGTTGTGAGTTCCGAAAACGACATCTACATATGGCGCACGCTTGATAATGGCATCTTGATCTTTCTGGGCCATGCAACCACCGACAGCAATTTGAAAGCCTGGGTTAGCTTTCTTGAGTGGGGCTAGGAAGCTGAGATTTCCGTAGAGCTTGTTATCCGCATTCTCGCGAACTGCGCAGGTATTAAATACAACGAGGTCTGGCTGAGAATCAGCTAGCGCTGGAAGATATCCGGCATCAAGCAATAATCCCGAGATGCGCTCGGAGTCATGCACGTTCATCTGGCAGCCGTATGTTTCGACTACAAAGGTGCGTGCGCTCATCCCCTAATCTTAGGAGGTTTAGGAAGCGAGAAGTTCCTTCATAATTCTTTGGGTGAGGCTATGGCCGAAGCCCTTGCGCGCGAGCACCGAGTGAACACGGCGGTAGACCACCTCTTCATCCAGGTGAGCGCATGATCGATATTTACGTTCAGCCAACTCGTAGGCCATCTGGTACTCGGCATCCTCATCGATCTCATCGATGACTTCATCGATGAACTCTTGTGGAACTCCCTTAGCCCGCAACTCTTGGGCAATTGAGCGCTTACTTAACTTTTTCTGGCGCTGACGAGATTCCGACCAGATACGTGCGAATTCAAGATCGTTGAGCAGCCCTTGCAGCTCCAGGTTATCTAAGACGGAGGCAGCGACCTCCGGGTCGCTGCCTCGCTTAAGTAGGTGTGCCTCTAACTCGGCGCGGCTCTTAGCGCGTGGAGCAAGCGCATAGAGCGCTATATCCATGCAATCGCTATATGAGAGAACTTTAGGTTCACCCATGTCGAGAGAGTCAGCATTTCTCATCTCTTAGAAATCAACCTCTGCAGCAGCTGCATCAATTGCGGCAACGAGTTCAGGGTCAACCTGTTCGTTGATCGCAACTGGGGTGAAGTGTTCGCGGATCTTCTGCTCGATCTCATTAGCCAGATCTGGGTTGTCGATCAAGAAGTTACGAGAGTTCTCTTTACCTTGGCCCAGTTGATCGCCCTCGTAGGTATACCAAGCACCTGATTTCTTCACAGCGCCGACATCAACACCCATATCGATGAGTGAGCCTTCGCGTGAGATTCCTGTGCCGTAAATGATGTCGAACTCAGCTTGCTTGAAAGGTGGAGCCATCTTGTTCTTCACAACTTTGACGCGAGTACGGTTACCGACCGCATCCTGGCCATCCTTTAGTGTTTCGATACGACGAACATCCATGCGAACTGATGCATAGAACTTGAGTGCCTTACCACCGGTTGTTGTTTCAGGAGTTCCGAAGAAGACACCGATCTTTTCACGCAGCTGGTTGATAAAGATTGCTGTTGTATTTGACTGATGAAGTGCGCCAGTCATTTTGCGGAGCGCTTGAGACATTAAGCGAGCCTGAAGACCCATATGAGAATCGCCCATCTCGCCTTCAATTTCGGCACGAGGAACGAGGGCAGCAACTGAGTCAACGACGATGATGTCGAGTGCACCAGAGCGAACCAACATATCCATGATCTCGAGAGCTTGCTCACCTGTATCTGGTTGAGAAACAAGGAGTGCATCAATATCTACGCCAAGCTTCTTCGCATACTCTGGATCGAGTGCATGCTCAGCATCGATGAAGGCTGCAATGCCGCCAGCGCGTTGTGCGTTAGCAATCGCATGTAGTGCAACTGTGGTCTTACCTGAAGATTCAGGTCCATAAATCTCTACGATACGGCCTCGTGGCAATCCGCCGATTCCGAGTGCGATATCCAACGCGATCGAACCAGTAGGGATAACTTCCTGAACTACTGCCCCGCGATCGCTCATCTTCATAACTGAGCCCTTACCGAACTGACGCTCAATCTGGGCTAATGCGGTATCAAGGGCTTTGGAACGGTCAAGCGACTGCTTCTCAGCAGCTTTATCTGTTGCCATTTTTATTGCCTTTCTTTCTTTAACTCAGATGAGTTCATCTGTACGGTCCAGAAGGTACGGAAGACCACTGACGGCGACAGGCTTGCTATCGCGGAAATGTGGAACCGCTCTGGTTGGGTATAAGTAGTTTACCGAACATCTGTTCGAATAGCGATTGTAGTTAGAGCAACACGCCGAGGAGTTCGCGGTACCGGGCGCTGATAGCCTCGATCTGGGCGGGTCACCAGCTGCTCCGCCGACGTTATTACGAGAAACGCCAGGTCGCACCCGAATTTCCAGAAGGAGCGAGCTACTCATGAGCGAAACTTTTAACGGTACCTAGCTGGCATCTCGGGGTTGTGAGCAACGATTGCTTTCCAAATATCGCCAATCTCCATATCGCTGGCCAGCGCCTCATTGACCGTGCGTCCGCCAAGTTCGGCATGAACAATATCGCGTGAATAGGTATCTGGGTCGCTAAAGTAATCATTGATGCGCGAGCGCAATTCTGTGATTCGCATAGTGGTTGCACTTTAACCTACGCCGGACTCAACGGGAGATTGTTATGTTTGAACGGATCGGTCACTTTATATTTCGCAATCGCAAGCGGGTCTTAGCGCTCTCAATTCTCACCGTAATTCTCGCGGGCGGCGTTGGCTCCCTCGTCTTCCCAAAACTGAGCAGTGGTGGCTACTCCAATCCCAAGAGTGACTCTGCGCGAGCTGATTCTTTCGTCACAAATACTTTCCACATTAAAGATCCAGCCCTCTCCCTCGTGGTCGACACACATGGTCGTCCGCTTAACGATCCCACAGTCATCGGCGATGAAACATCTCTCGAAAAGAGCATCGCTGGCATGGCCACGGTGACCAAAACTGTTTCGTACTGGAGCGCCGGCGATGCACCATCTCTGGCAAGTCGTGATGGCCATGCTGGCTATCTCTTGGTCTACACCTTGGCCGCAGACCCAACGACATCTACTGATTTAGCCTCAAGCATCCAGAAGCAATACGACGGAACCTATCAATCACTTCGCGTGTATGTCGGTGGAAGTTCCACTATTTACAACGCAATCAGCACGAAAATCAAAAGAGATCTAGGAGTGGCTGAAGCGATCTCTATCCCTCTTACATTCCTATTTCTGCTCTTTATCTTCGGTGGATTGATCTCATCGGCCATGCCACTTGTCGTAGGTGTGAGCGCGATCTTGGGCACCTTCTTTATTCTTTACCTGATCAGCCTCTTTACTGGCGTCAGCATTTTTGCCCTCAATCTCACGACAGGCATGGGTCTGGGGCTTGGTATCGATTATTCGCTTCTCATTGTCAATAGATTTCGTGAGGAGCTACATGCGGGAAATTCGGTGGAAGAGTCGATCGTGCAGCACGGTTGCGACAGCCGGTCGCACTGTCTTCTTCTCTGGCATCACAGTATTTGTCACTCTGGCATCCATGCTTTTCTTCCCACTGATGTTCCTACGATCCTTTGGGTATGCAGGTGTGGCAGTTGTAGCAATGGCGGTACTGGGAGCGCTTATTCCATTGCCAGCAGTGCTTGCGATATTGGGAACTCGAATTGATTCGATGGTTGTTCGCAAAAGCGCAATCACGCCGAAGTCAGATGGTCGATGGGCAGCAACAGCTCGCTTTGTAATGAAGCGTCCAGTTGCAATAGTTCTTGGCTGCTTAATAATTCTCGGGGTCTTTGCGGCGCCACTTAAAGATATCGCCTTCTCGCAAGTTGATAGTCGAGCACTTCCCGCAAGCAATATCGCTGCGATTGCAGATGCCCAGAGCCTTGCTCGTTTTTCGAGTCAGGAATCGACTCCTATCCATCTCATCATTCCGCACGCATCATCCAACGCAACATCTATCCCTGAATATCTGGCAGCAGTGGCGAAAGTTCCAAACGTTGTTGGTATCGGACAACAGAGTGTCAGCAATGGATACGTCAGTGTTGATGTCTATGACAAAGTTGGTGCCCGCACCAATGCAGCCCAGACAATGATCACGGCGATACGTTCGCTGCGCGCTCCAGCCGGAACCCTTGTAGGTGGCGCTGCTGCCGATTACACAGATACTCAAGCTGGGATCGCCAAGACGCTACCGCTTGCATTTGGTTGGATTGCGCTGAGTGTTTTGATTCTGCTCTTCCTCTTTACCGGCTCGATCATCTTGCCTATTAAGGCAGTGCTTCTCAATATTGTTTCGCTCTCCGCCAGCTTGGGACTTGTTACATGGATCTTTATCGATGGTCATATGACATGGCTCGTAGGTACGTTCACTAACGTCGGCTCACTCGATACCGGAATGGTGATCTTGACTGCGGTAGTGACCTTTGCGCTCTCTATGGACTACGAAGTCTTTCTGCTTTCGCGCATTAAAGAAGAGCACGAAGCTGGCCACAGCAATGTGGAATCGGTTGCTACCGGACTCCAGCGATCTGCGCGCATTATTACAGCGGCAGCGCTCTTGCTAGCAGTGGTATTTGCCGTCTTTATCACTAGCGGCGTCACCAATATCAAGATTCTTGGTTTGGGTGTTGCTTTCGCGGTGCTAGTCGATGCGACAGTCGTGCGAGCACTTTTGGTACCAGCGCTCATGCGTCTTTTTGGAGATCTGAATTGGTGGGCACCCAAAGCACTGAAGCGGTTCTCGGTCAAGCATTAAAAACTGCGAGGTCATTAGAGCGCGAATATCAATTGGTGGGCTTGGGCCTTACTCTCGTCATCTGTGAGCGGTGAAGCAATCTGCCCAAGGAGCCAATGCAGAATGATCGACCAGTTAGCGCCAAAAATGCGCTGCAGGGATTGTGAAACAAGAGTCCAGTGCGGATGGTCGTTCATGCTGATGAGTTTCACAATATCTGCTGGATCACTTGCGCTCATTTGTCGAAGCGCCTTGTCAGTAGAGATGGCTCGTGAGAGTAGGTAGAGCGCATCGGCTGGAGTCGGTGCGCTTTGCGCTAGCTCAGCAAGTCGATGTATTTCCACTTCGATGAGCTCTTGGAACATCTCGGCTTTGTCACTGAAATGGTTGTAAACGGTAGCGCGAGAGACTTCAGATCGCGCGGCGATATCAATCATATTTGCTTGATAGCTGCCAACTTCCGCAATGACCACCTTTGCACCAGCAAGAATCGCTGCGCGTGATTTATGGTTTGTTGCCATGAATGGTGATGCGCGAATTAAGCGGCGTCTTCAACCACCGTGAGGTGTGGAGTTTCAAGCGCAGCTACCTGCGAAGCAACTTCTGCAAGGACATGACCAAGTGAAATTTCTAGCGCCAGACAGATTGCATTGAGCAACTCTGAGGAGGCTTCTTTCTGTCCACGTTCTACTTCTGATAGGTAGCCCAATGAGACGCGAGCGCTCTTGGCGACATCACGAAGTGTGCGCCCCTGTGCGACGCGAGTTGCGCGCAAGGAGTGCCCGATATGGGTACGAAGCAAAATCACATGCTAAGGATACGCTCAAAACTGGCGATTGCGCTCTCAATAGTTGCGTGGCGAATTTCGCTGCGCGTGCCTTTCAATTCCAGCGCAATTGCGATCGTCTCCCGCTTGGAAGCAATGGCAATCCAGACGGTTCCGGCCTTTTGACCATAGGCCTTGCCTGGTCCAGCTACGCCAGTTGTCGAGATTGCAAAATCTGAGCCGAAATTCACTCGTGCCGCTTCCGCCATCTGGCGTGCCACAACCTCTGAGACCGCGCTCTGCTTGGTGAGGGTGCGTTTAGGAATGGCCAAGAATTTCGTCTTACTGGCGTCGCTGTAAGTAATGATTCCACCGAGAAATGCTGCTGATGATCCCGGAACGTCAGTGATCACTTGGGCCAATCCCCCGCCCGTGATGGATTCTGCTACAGAGAGAGTCAAACCCTTGCGCTTAAGTTTGCGTACAACAGTTGTGGCGTCTATTGCCCTACTCATTTGGTGAGCGCCTTCTTAAAATAGTCGAAACCGGTTGTGAGCGTAATTCCAATCGTGAAGGCCATAAAAATATCTCGAGGCAGGTGTGCCCAGGTAGGCAACGGCAGAATATAAAAACCTATTCCGAACCCCTGGCACATAGTTTTGAGTTTTCCACCCTTGCTGGCCGGGATGACCCCGCCTCTGATGACCGCAAAGCGCAGCACAGTGACTGCTATTTCGCGGAACAAAATAACAATCGTTACCCACCACCAGAGTTTGCCCTGGATAGACAGACCAATCATCGCTGTTCCGATCGCAGCTTTATCTGCAATGGGATCTAGCAGAGTTCCAAAACTTGTCACTTGATTACGTGAACGCGCAATCCGTCCATCGAAGAGATCTGTTAATCCGACGAGGAAAAAACCGCACCAAGCAATAATTCGCCAGGTCGAATCATCTCCACCATTTTTGAAAAGTGCATATGCGCAAAACGGCAGGGCGAGTACACGAAGTACCGTCAGTGAGTTAGGAAGATTTATGACTTAGCTCCGGGTCCGTATTGAATGTGCACGACTTGGCCAATTGTGCCTGATACACCGGCATCCTTGCCATTTATCGTGACATCAACAGCCCCGGCGTTGCCGATTGTGACGTCTATGAGCGCAGTAACGTTAAAAGATTCCGTCGCCCCTTTATATAAAGTGCCATGCCATAGAACAGTTCCGCTTGAATCGGTAACTGAGAACCAACTGTTCGCATTCACAGCCTTGAACGAGACTGTCGAGGCAGGAACTACCGATGCGCTTACGCTCGGAGAAGCAGAAGGGGCAACTGAAGGAGTTGCGGTTGCAGTTGGGGTAGCACTCGCAACTGGTACCGCGGCCGTGGGCGCTGGAGTCGGTGTTGTTACAGCATGAGCTGTGGCAGATGGTTGAGGAGTTGGCTTGCTAATTTTTGGCGTGCTGTGGAAGAAGGAGCTCACCGCCGGAATAATGATCAGAAGTGCTATCAAAACAATTCCAGCAATCGAAAGTTTCTTATAAGAAATATTAGGCGAGTCAGAATGACGCGTAGTCGCACTGTTGTCAGCCAAGAGTTCACTCATCGATCGTGAACTCAAATCTGCTTCCTGATTAAACTGCGCAACCAGAACTTCGGGATCCGCGTTGATTACTTTGGCAATGCTACGTATGTGTCCACGTGCATAAGCGATTCCGCCAGATGACACTAAGTTTCCAGCTTCAAGATCCAGAATTACTTGTGGGCGAATGCGAGTCAGCGCTGCGACCTCATCGACAGACAAGCCCGAAGATTCGCGTGCTTGTTTGAGGAGAAGTCCGACAGTCATGTTCTAAGGGTACGCGCCGCTGCCGAAACTGACTACATGGGGGAAGACGCTGGGCGTGATCTCACCCAAAAGTTCACCCTGCGTGCTAGTTGAACCCTTGAATTTCCTCGAGGACATCGGGCATCTGCTCTGCGGTGATCAACACAGTTCTGGCCTTGGATCCTTCAGAAGGTCCAACGATGCCACGGCTCTCCATCAGATCCATAAGGCGTCCGGCCTTGGCAAAGCCGACACGTAACTTGCGCTGCAACATTGATGTGGAACCAAATTGAGTTCCCACAACAAGTTGAATTGCTTGAAGCAAAAGATCCATGTCATCGCCAATATCATTCTCGATCTGCTTGCTCACAGCTGGAGCATTGATATCAATGCGATAAACAGGTTGCAACTGTGACTTTACAAGATTAACAATGCCTTCAATCTCTCGATCAGAGACATATGCACCTTGAATACGCACTGCCTTACTTGCACCCATTGGCAAGAAGAGTCCATCACCTTGGCCAACAAGTTTTTCAGCTCCCGGGGTATCAAGAATAACTCGCGAGTCCGCAAGGCTTGAGGTTGCAAATGAGAGACGCGATGGAACGTTCGCTTTGATAAGTCCAGTGACAACATCAACGCTTGGGCGCTGCGTTGCAATAACGAGATGGATACCAGCTGCGCGAGCTAGCTGAGTAATACGCACGATGCTCTCTTCAACTTCGCGAGCAGCTACCATCATCAGATCTGCCAACTCATCGATAATGACGAGCAGGTATGGATACGGTTCGAGAATGCGCTCACTACCTTCAGGAGCTTTGAGCTTTCCGGCTCGAACCGCCTTATTGAAATCATCGATATGTCTAAATCCGAAGTGCGAGAGATCGTCGTATCGTTGATCCATTTCGCGAACAACCCAGGCAAGTACGTCTGCGGCCTTCTTAGGGTTGGTGATGATTGGTGCAATCAGATGTGGAATGCCTTCATAGCTGGTGAGTTCAACGCGCTTAGGGTCAATCATGACTAAGCGAACTTCATCTGGCGTTGCGCGCATCAAAATGGAAACGATAAGTGAGTTGATCATGGAAGACTTACCTGCGCCAGTTGCACCAGCAACAAGTAGGTGCGGCATCTTGGCCAAGTTGGCACAAATGAAATTGCCTTCGACATCCTTACCCAGTGCAATAACCATTGGATGAGGCTCACTTGTCGCTACAGATGAGCGCAAAACGTCACCGACCGTAACGATTTCGCGGTCAACATTCGGGATCTCGATACCGACCGCAGATTTGCCCGGAATCGGAGAGAGGATGCGAACGTCACTACTTGCGACAGCGTAGGAAATATTCTTTGTCAGAGCGGTAATTGCCTCGACTTTAACTCCACCAGCAAGTTCTACTTCGTAGCGAGTAACCGTTGGGCCACGCATAAATCCAGTGACTTTTGCATCAACATTGAATTGTTCAAATACTTGAGCAAGGGCTGCAACAACAGTGTCGTTAACCTTTGATTTTGCTTTAGCAGCCGGACCAGCTTTAAGCAGGTCCATTGAAGGAAGCGTGTAAGCGGTGTCCGAGGCAAGAATCATCTGCTTTGCTGGCGCGCTCTGAACACTCTTAGGTTCGAACTTTGGCTCTGTGATGACAGTTGAATGTGGGACTGACGTTGGCTGTTCTACAAAATCTTCTTCGAATTCTTGTGGCTCATCATCGATCTCATCGTCGGTAAATGCTGTTAAATCTTGAATGATCGGAGATTCAAATGGCGGAGTGTCAGTAATTTCGAACTTTTCATCTTGCTCTTCTGGACGCATCGACTCAACGCGATTCTTACCCCAATGCAAAGCGCGCTTGATGTACGTGATGATCTGTGAGACTGGAGTTGCAGTAACAATCAAAATTCCAAAGAAGAAAATAATAAGCAAGATAGGTACAGCAAGAATTGATGTGACGAAGCTTTACTAGCGGAGTAGCGATTGCATATCCGAACCAGCCACCACCATGTTGCATCGACCACTTGCCAGTGTCTCCGACTGAGCCATTCCAAATATGAGCAAGTCCAGTGCTGGTTAAGAGAAGAAGAATTGCACCGATTGTGATGCGACCATTGGTGCGACCCTCATGCGGAGCGCGAAATAGTCGATATGCAAAATAAATAAATAACACCGGCGAGAGAACGGCCAGGCGACCAAAAGTGCCGAGCAGTACCGAAGCAAGCGCGCGACCCACGATGCCATGAAGATTGAACCAGCTGCCGCCAGCTGCCAGCAGGGCGAGGATCAAAACAAGGAATGCAAAACCATCGCGTTGGTGCGCGACATCAAGCTCTCGAGCTTCTTTAAATACGAAGCGAACAGAGCTACCGATTGCCTTGGCTATCCCCCGCCAGAGCACTCCCAGCCCACGCGCGAGTGCGCTGGGGATTGAGCTCTTAGCTTGAGTAGCCGACCTTTTACGTGCAGTTTTGCGTTTTGCCATAATGAGGTAAGCCTAAAGAAAAGGTACAAATGGTGCGCCTAGGCGCGCCGCGCTCAGGTCAGACTTCGATCACAACGGGAACAATCATCGGCTTGCGACGATGCTCTTCCCCAACCCAGCTCCCGACTGTTCTGCGCAAAACTTGTTGTAGTTGGTGGGTACCGTTAATGCCGCTTGCCACAGATTTAGCAAGAGCCTTCTCGATCATCACCTTGACCTCATCAAAGAGCGCTTTATCCTCGGTGAAGCCACGAGCGTGAATATCTGGACCTGCAACAACTTTGCCAGTCTGAGAATCGATAACGACGACAACCGAGATAAATCCTTCTTCGCCGAGAATGCGTCGATCCTTTAAGGAATCTTCGGTGATCTCGCCAATACTGTGGCCATCGACATAAACAAAGCCAACTGGCACTGCACCAGCCACGTCTGCATAACCATCGTGAACATCGACGGCAATTCCGTTATCAACAACAATCGTATTGGTGCGGGCAAGGCCAGTTTTGATGGCTAGCTCTGCGTTGGCACGCATATGGCGCCATTCGCCATGGATTGGCATCACATTTTTAGGCTTCACGATGTTGTAGCAATACAACAACTCTCCTGCTGCTGCATGGCCCGACACGTGCACAAGAGCATTGCCCTTATGAATTACTTCTGCGCCAAAGCGTGTGAGTTCGTTAATGACTCGGTAGACCGAGTTTTCATTTCCTGGGATCAACGAAGAGGCAAGAATGACTGTGTCACCTTTGCCCACTTTGATCTGGTGATCACCATTAGCCATACGCGATAGCGCTGCAAGTGGTTCGCCTTGTGAGCCGGTACAGATCAGAACGATCTTGTCGCCATAATCATCGATGTTTTTAGCATCAACAATCAGACCGCTTGGAACATCGAGGTAACCGAGATCTTCAGCTAGTTTCATGTTGCGCACCATGCTGCGACCAACAAAAGCAACCTTGCGATCATGGGCGATTGCGATATTAAGAATTTGTTGAATGCGGTGTACGTGAGAAGCAAATGATGCAACGATCACGCGGCGCGAAGTAGCACGGAAGGTTCGATCCAGCGCAGGGATAATGTCGCGCTCAGATGTAGTAAATCCTGGAACATCTGCATTCGTTGAATCAGTCATGAAGAGGTCAACGCCTTCTTCACCCAAGCGAGCAAATGCTCGAAGATCGGTTACGCGACCATCGAGCGGAAGCTGATCCATCTTGAAATCACCGGTAGCAAGAATCAAACCAGCATCGGTGCGAATAGCTATCGCTAGCGCATCTGGAATGGAGTGATTAACTGCAATAAATTCGAGTTCAAATGGACCGAACTTCTGCTTCATCCCCGCTTTTACTTCAACGAGTGGAGCTGTAATTCGACGCTCCTTGAGCTTTGCTTCAGTAAATGCCAAAGTGAGTTTTGAGCCAATGACAGGAATATCTGCACGCTCTTTGAGGAGATATGGGACCGCACCAATGTGGTCTTCGTGACCGTGGGTAAGTGCCAACCCAACAACATCATGGAGTCGCTCACGAATATATGAGAAATCAGGAAGGATTAAATCTATGCCTGGTTGGTTCTCTTCGGGGAAAAGTACGCCGCAATCGACGATCAATAGTTTTCCGTCGTACTCAAAGACGGTCATGTTACGACCGATTTCGCCCAATCCTCCAAGCGCAACTACGCGCATGGTTTTAGGAGCGAGCTTTGGTGGATATGGTAAATCTGGGTGAGGATGATTCATTAGTTAAGTGTTACTCCGCCTTGTTGAAGGTCCTCCCGCAATTGCGCAATCTGCGCCTCGGTGGCATCGACAAGTGGCAAACGAGTAAATCCACCAGGTAGGCCCATCATCGTGAGTGCGGCCTTAGTCAATATCGCACCTTGGGTGCGGAAGGTTCCGGTGAATACCGGTAATAATTTTTGATGTATTTCTAGCGCGCGTACAGCATCGCCCGCAAACCAGGCATCGAGCATCTCGCGCAAATCGTTACCGACTACGTGGCCGCAGACTGAAACAAATCCAACTGCGCCAACTGAAAGTAATGGAAGATTGAGAATGTCATCGCCTGAATACACCGGCAATCCAGTGCGCTTAATAACCCATGAGGTAGATCCAGGATTGCCTTTTGCATCCTTGAGGGCGACAATATTTTTGACTTCAGCCAGACGACAGATTGTGTCCTCTTCGATCGCGACACCAGTTCGTCCAGGAATGTCGTACATCATGATGGGAAGATCTGTCGCATCTGCTACCGCACGAAAGTGAGCTTCAATTCCGGCTTGTGGTGGCTTGTTGTAATAAGGGGTAACAATAAGTAACCCATCAGCACCGGCTTCAGCGCAGCGCTTGGACTGCTCGACT
>TBL_comb47_HYPODRAFT_10006577_pt1 | contig 12525 bp, 7 predicted proteins | sample TroBogypolimnion_40_FD_10682 | JGI IMG/M metagenome (IMG submission 10682)
CTTCTTTTTCCAAATACTGACGCATTAATGGTGCATTTATCGTTTTGTTCTGTACTTGTTTATAAAAGGTAATAATATGAGGATTAGTATCGTTTAGAATAGCCTTTTTGCTCCCCGAATTAAAAGCCACTACACCTGTTCCCAAAAAAGGCTCAATCCAAGTACTTGTATTCTTAGGAACTATATCCATAATCCAAGGAACAAGTTTTGTTTTAATGCCTTGACTTTTAATAGGTGGTATAAATACTTTCGTCATAATTATTTCTTTATTGTATTTGGTTTAGCAATTTGTTCTAAAAGATCTTTACGGTTTTTAAATTCTAAATAATCTTTTAATCTTGTTATCTTAATTGTCTTATCATCTTTAATCATAGTAATTAACCCATAATTAATCCAATAATCATCAAACCAATTTTCACCTAAATTACTAAAAGTACCTCTCTCATTCTTTAAATCATCTATATTAACTATTGAACCAATGTTTGCTGTATTACCGGATCCTTGACCATCACTTGCAATCTTCCATTTTTCGGCTGCAAAGAAATCAAAGTCCTTAATAACCGAAGTAATTGACTTTAAATTTTCGACAGTTGTTATTTCACGTTGCCCTATCTTATTATTTTTTGGTTTATATTCCTCATCAAGCTCTTTAACTTGATAAATTTCAGTTTCGATAGTATCTGATACATCAACTCTTGTATAAATAATCCCTAACACATAATGCCCGGTATATTGTGCATAAGGGAACTGAATGTTTTTAGGATTGTTCCTTTCTTTAAAATAAGTACCATGACTCCCCAAAGTAAAACCTGTAGCATTTTTTCCGGTTTTAGAATCTCTATAAGTGGTCTTTATATCAACAGCAAATTTAATATCTTCATTATTTTTATTTATCAAAGTAATATCTGGATACCAATTTTGCTTTTCTGCCAACATAATTTTATATCCAATGCTGTCAGCGAATTCAAGTATCTGAGGAAAGATATGTATTTCTAAAATTTTTGAAATAATCTTAGTATCTGCCGAAATCGTATAAATATTTTTATAAATATCTATAAATCCTTTTACAGCCCAATCTCCATTATCAGTTGAAACATAATCTTTAAGTTTTGCAGCAAACTTATCAAGCTCACTCTTAAATAATGTTTTATAAGTATTATTTTCTGCGTTTTTCATTGTACAAATTTACGATTATTTTCGGTTTTTTAATTTATAAATATAAAATATAGCTTAATTTATAAAATAAACTAATTATAATTGTATTTATAAGGGTTTTATGAGAAGCTAATAATAAAAAGGAGCGCTATATACATAATGTATAGTTTTTTCATAAAGGTTTAAATATTTATGCAAATGTAGGTAAAATAAAAACACTAAATACTAATAGGACTGAGAAATATTTAGTAATTTTACAAAAAATAAGCCACCTCACCTTAATAAATTATAAAATGAATTTAAATAGAACTATAATTAATTAAAACTGTTTAAAAATATGCATAATAACATCTAAAATGAAAAAAAAAAGTTTAGAAGAAATTACAGATAAACATATCGGCAAAAGAGGCTCAGAAAAGAGAGAAATATTCGAAAACGAACTTCAATTAGAAATATTAGCCGAGACAATAAAACAAATTCGTAAAGAAAAAAACATGACTCAAGAACAGCTAGGCGAACTTGTTGGAGTAAAAAAAGCACAAATCTCAAAAATAGAACATAGTTTGACTAATGCAAGATTCGAAACCATTTTGAAGATATTTAGAGCTTTAAATATAAAACTAAACTTCAATATTGAACTTATGAACTCATAAAAATAAATATTAACTCTAATAAACATAAAAGGCTGCCATATATTAGCAGCCTTTTATGTTTTGTAATCTATTTTAAAGAAATTTCCTAGAAGCCTAAACAACTAAACACCTAAAAGCCTTTCTTTTGGATTCATTCATAATTAATAATTCATAATTCATAATTATTTTTTAGAACCCTTTTCATAAGCTCCAATACTTGGAGGATTTTGCCATGGTTTGTCTTTTATATCACCAGTAGGTGCATAATTTGACCAGTTTATACTTCCTGCCCCTATTGCAGGCGATAAATCAGATAAACTTAAATCAGCAGGAGTTGCATAAGCATTCTTAAAGATTGGATCCATATTTATCTTACAAGTATTAAAAAAGGCAGGATTACTTGTATTATTCTGAGTTTTAAGTAAACAATGATCAAATTTATACACAAAAATGCTTCCCGGATATTGATCCAGCAATAATTCTTCCTCATTATTACCATAAATAATACAATCGCCAAAGGTAGCATTGGTAAGCGGTCGCACATGTATAACATCATTATTATCTTTATAATAATTATTGAGAACAACCGAAGAAGTTTGCCTGCTACTATAACTCCAGAAGTTTCCGATAGTACATTGATAAAAATTATAATCCCCTCCTATCGACAACACTATACTATATTGTCCACTATTAGAAACCACAGTATTTGTAGCATTAATTTTAGCCCCCTGAGCATAAATACCCGCCACACTCATATTATCAATAATAGTATTGTTAATAATCACAGTTGGATTACTATTTACATTAGTATCAGCCTGAATACCTATATTTCCATTCTTAATTAAGGCGTAATTTATTTCGTTGTCCCTACTTCCTGCCGACAGCCAAATTTTACCCCATTGTCCGGGCAAATCTTTGTAATAAGCATCCAATCTTGTACCTTGGAACGACACTATATTGTTTTGATTACCATAAACCTTTAAAGTACCATAATCATACACCCACAAAACTGAGTTAGGAGCAAAATAGAGCTTAGTTCCCGATTGCAAAGTAAGAGTTGTTGCAGAATCCACCACACAATAGCCATAAATAACATGAGGCTTATCAGTAGCCCATGGAACAGTACAATCTGCTATGGAATAAGAAAGAGAAGACCCATCAGTGAAAATTATTTTATGATTAGGCACATGATAGTATGCATCTTGTCCCCAAGCTACCAATTGAACATTTTGTATGTTACTATTGGTAACAAAAACAATGGAATCAGTTACGATAAGGGGATTCGACTGGTTATTTGGATTTATAGTTACTTTTACAAAAATAAACATGCTATCGTGAGCTGCAATCTCCACATTATTAACTTCAAGAGCAGCAGTTCCATCAACATTAATTCTAAACATCGAAGCCGCTCCTTTGCCTAATTTAATTGATGAAATACTTATCTTTTGACTGTTATTATTATGAATCATCAACTGTTTTGTGATGGAACCCATAGTAGTAAATACGGTATCAAAAATAACAGTATCAGCCGAGAAGTTTAACTTAGCAGCCTTATCAGTTGTTATTGCGCTATCCTTTCTGCACGAAAAAATAAGACTTGATAACATTAACAAGACAAATATTAAAGGTACGAATCGCAAAAAGATTCTTTTAATCATATTATAAAATTTCAATTGCCAAAATTATAAATTGTTATTGAAAATACGTTATTTTTAAGAATTTATTATTCAATTTTTAAATTATTTCAAAATAAAAACAATAATTCTAAAGGAAAAAAGTTAAATTGATTGTTAATAGTAAAGAAAATCATTTAAGAAAGTATAATAATAACTATGTTATTATTGATAAACAGACTATCTTTTTATTTTTCAAGAATTATAATTAAAAGAAATTACATTAATTTATTATTAATTAATAAATACTTCCATTAATTTTGTGTAATTTAGCAGCTTGAAAATAAAGATAAATATTAAATAAAAAATTAAAGAAAATATTGTTATAAATAAATATTTATGAGCTATATAGAATTTGATAAAGAACAATTGGTTAATCTCGAGTTTTCATTAAATAGAGAAGTAATCAGATCAAACCGGGCAGGTTCTTATGCAAGTAGCACTATTATAAATTGTAATACACGAAAATATCATGGGTTTTTAGTAGTCCCACAACCCGCAATTGATGGAGAAAACCATATACTTTTATCTTCAATTGACGAAACTATTATTCAAAATGATGCTCAATTTAATTTGAGTATTCATAAATATCCTGATGAAAAATATTACCCAAAAGGTCATAAATATCTCGAAAGTTTCGTTACGGAACCTATACCTATTATTACTTATAGAGTTGGAGGTGTTATTTTAGAAAGAGAACTTCTTTTTTCGCAAAAAGAAGACAGAGTTATTGTCAGATACACTTTATTAGATGCTCATTCACCTACTAAATTAAAAATTAAACCATTTTTAGCTTTCCGAAATATTCATAAACTATCAAAAGCAAATAATGATGTTGATAAAAGATATGAGCCAATAAATAATGGAGTTAAGATGCGAATGTATCAAGGGTACTCACATATTTATATGCAATTTTCAAAAGAAGCTCAATATATCCACGTACCCGATTGGTATTACAATATCGAATATCAACAGGAAAAAGAAAGAGGTTATGATTATCAAGAAGATCTTTATGTACCAGGTTTCTTTGAAATTGATATTGCAAAAGGAGAAAGTGTTTATTTTTCAGTAGGTATTGAAGAAGTAAACCCAACATCTTTAAAAAGATTATATAATAATGAAACTGCAAAAAGAATCCCTAGAGATAATTTTGAGAATTGTTTAAAAAATGCTGCTCAGCAATTTATTGTTAAGAAAGGAAAGAAAACCGAAGTAATTGCAGGATTTCCTTGGTTTGGAAGATGGGGAAGAGACACATTTATTTCTTTGCCGGGCTTAACATTGGTAACAGGAGATTATAAAACCTGTAAAGCTGTAATAGATACAATGGTTCAGGAAATGAATGGCCCATTATTTCCTAATATAGGCGAAGGTGCTAATTCTGCTTATAATTCTGTGGATGCTCCTTTATGGTTCTTCTGGTCATTACAACAATACGCTGAATTTACAAATACTAAAGAGTTAATCTGGAAAGAATACGGAAGCAAAATGCGTTCAATTCTAGAAGGATTCCGAAATGGAACTTTGCATAACATAAAAATGTTAGAGAACGGAATGATCTTTGCTGGAGAACCGGGCAAAGCATTAACTTGGATGGACGCAATAGTAAATGGCAAACCGGTTACACCTCGTACAGGAATGAATGTAGAGATAAATGCTTTATGGTATAATGCTATTATGTTCAGTATTGAGGTAGCTAAACTTGCAAAAGACAAGGAATTTGTAAATAATTGGAAATCTCTTTCAGAGGAAATTCCAACATCATTTAAAAATACATTTTGGAGTAAAGATATTGGTTATCTAGCCGATTATGTTAATGGAGAATATAAAGATTTTAGCATAAGACCGAATATGGTGTTTGCAGCATCCTTACCTTATATGCCTTTAAGCGAAAAAATAAGACAATTGATTCTTGAGACTATTAGAAAGGAATTATTAACACCAAGAGGTTTAAGAACTTTATCACCTAACTCACCTGACTATAAAGATATCTATTTCGGCAGTCAGGAAGAAAGAGACAATGCTTATCATCAAGGAACTGTTTGGCCATGGTTATTAGGGCATTTTATTGAAGCTTATCTTAAAATTCATGGAAGAAGTGGACTCTCATTTGTAAAAAATATTTACGAAGGTTTTGAACCTGTAATGAAAGAACATGGTATTGCAAGCATTTCCGAAGTTTATGATGGAAATCCTCCGCATAAAGCTGGAGGAACTATTTCTCAAGCTTGGAGTGTGTCAGAATTACTTCGTATTAAATGGCTAATAGATAAATATGAAAAATTGCCTAAAAATTAATATTTTATTGAATAAAAACAGTATTAAAACAAATATAATTACTAAATTATGAAGGTATTAATGTTTGGTTGGGAATTCCCACCTCATATAACCGGAGGATTAGGAACTGCATGTTTTGGTTTAACAAAAGGACTCCTTCATCAGGGTGTACAAGTAATATTTGTTGTTCCAAAAGCTTATGGTGACGAAAATCAACAAGCAGTAAGACTTTTAAATGCAAGTGAAATACCTGTAGATGTCAGAACAGCATTATATAAGGATCATTGGGAAGACATTTCATATATTGAAGTAGGTTCAAATCTAATTCCTTATAATACTCCCGAACAGTTCTATGATATCATAAATTATACTCGAGAAACCGGCAAATCAGAATATGATTCTATCTTTAGTAAATATTATGAATTCTCTGGAAAGTATGGTCAAAACCTTATGGAAGAAGTTCAAAGATATGCATTGGTTGCATCAACTATTGCATACAAAAATGATTTTGATGTAATACATGCGCATGATTGGCTTACATATCCTGCAGGAATTGCTGCAAAAAAAATAAGTGGCAAACCTTTAATAATTCACGTTCATGCTACCGAGTTTGATCGTTCCGGTGAAAATATCAATCAGAATGTATATGATATTGAAAGATTGGGCATGGAAAAAGCAGATTTAATTATTGCAGTTAGTAATCTAACCAGAAATATTATTATTGAAAGATATGGTATAGATGCAGATAAAGTGGTAACAGTTCACAATGCTGTAGAACCAACTTCCAGACCTGGATATTCATACGAAGAAAAACATGTGAAAGAAAAAATAGTTACATTCTTAGGGAGGGTAACATTTCAAAAAGGTCCTGATTATTTTGTGGAAGCTGCATATAAAGTTTTGCAAAAAGACAAAAATGTCAGGTTTGTTATGGCTGGATCAGGTGATATGCTTAATAGAATGATAAGACGTGTAGCTCAATTAAGAATTTCTAAGAATTTTCACTTTACAGGCTTTCTTGATGCAGAAAATGTTGATAAAATGTTTTCTATGAGTGATGTTTATGTCATGCCATCAGTTTCAGAACCTTTTGGTATTTCTCCTTTAGAAGCGATGCGTTCAAATGTCCCTGTAGTAATATCAAAACAGTCAGGAGTATCAGAAGTGCTTAAATATGCTTTAAAAATTGACTTTTGGGATATAGATGCAATGGCTGATGCTATATATGGTTTATTACATTATGATGCTTTGTCAAGGATGTTTATAAGATATGGTAAAGAAGAAGTTGACACTATGAAATGGGATAGTGCAGCAGCAATGGTAAAAGATGTTTATATAAGAGCAATTCAAAACTAAATTTTAATTAAATTAAGAAATAAAAAAATCAGAATATGAGATCAATTTGTTTTTACTTTCAGGTACACCAACCTTTTAGGTTAAAAACCTATCGTTTTTTTGATATAGGAAAAAATCATGACTATTTTGATGAATTTCAAAACAGATATATTGCAAGAAGAGTAGCAGATAAATGCTACATTCCAACAAATCAGGTAATGCTTGATTTGATTAAAGAATATGGTTCAGGTTTCAAAATAAGTTATTCAATTTCTGGTACAGCGCTAGATCAATTCGAAAAATACACACCTGATGTTATAGAAAGTTTTAGAAGACTTGCAGAAACTGGTTGTGTTGAATTTTTAGCTGAAACTTATACCCATTCATTATCCGCCTTGAAAAGCAAAGAAGAATTTGTGACACAAGTTAAAGCTCAACGTAACAAAATAGAACAATTGTTCGGAGTAAGACCAAAGACATTCAGAAATACAGAGCTTATTTATTCAGATCACATTGGTGAAATGGTAGCAGATATGGGTTTTGAAACAATGCTGACTGAAGGAGCTAAACATGTTTTAGGATGGAAAAGTCCAAATTACATGTACTGTAATGCTATAAATCCTAAACTAAAATTATTATTAAAAAACTTTCAGTTAAGTGACGATATTGCTTTCAGATTTTCACAAAGAAGTTGGGAAAGCTGGCCATTAACAACTGAAAAATTTGTTGATTGGCTAAATCAGATTGATCAAAATCAAGAAGTAGTTAATCTATTTATGGATTATGAAACTTTTGGCGAACATCAATGGAGCGAAACAGGTATTTTTGATTTTATGAGAGCTTTACCAGGTAGAGTTTTCTCACATTCAAACTATTCTTTCAACACTCCTTCTGAACTTTCAGAAAGGATGCAACCTGTTGCTGCTATTCATGTACCTCATCCAATTTCTTGGGCAGATGAGGAAAGAGATTTAACTGCATGGTTAGGGAATGATTTGCAAGACGAAGCTTTTGATAGTATCTACGCAATTGAACAAAAAGTAAAATCAACAAATGATTTTGATTTAATTAAGGAATGGAGATATTTACAAACTTCAGATCATTTCTATTATATGTGTACTAAATGGTTTTCTGATGGTGATGTGCATAAATATTTCAATCCTTATGGCTCACCTTATGAGGCTTTCATAAATTACATGAATGTTTTATCGGATTTTAATATTCGTCTTGATAATTTTCATGTTACAAATAATATCCAAATTAATTCTGAAGTTAAGAATAATGTAATCGAAAAAGAAGAACAACAAACTCAAAATTTAATAAAATCAAAAACTAAAGATAAAGTATTAAAAGTTGAAACTTTAAAAACTATAACTATTAGTAGTGTTTTAAATCTTACTGATTCAGATTTAAAGAAACGAATAAAAGATATAGATGCTTATACTATTGCAGCAGTTTTAAATGGTGTTAAAAATGACATTAAAGTTAAAATAACTTCTGTTTTATCAAAAGCTATTCAAAAAGAAATTAGCACAATTGATATTAAATCAATAAATAAAGCTTCTGTTGATAAAGCTAGAAGTATAATAATAGATAGTCTTAAAGCATAGATTAATATTAGTTCTATTCATTATATTCCATTAAATATATCTCTTTGGATTACTTTAATGGAATATTATTTATATTAAATTAAAATTAAAAGTCTTTAATAATGTGAGTCTTTCAAACTCATTTTTCAATCGTAAAAGAAATATGATTAATAACATAAAATTAAATTTACTTATTCTTGTAAAAGATGAAGTAGATTACTCAAAAGTTAAAGAAATTCTTATTAAAGACAAACTTTTAAAATACCATATTGAATGGTTGAAAATATCTGATAATATAAATTGCTTATCAATAAGTAATAAATTTGATGTTATAATTTGTGATGCAGTAATAAATAATAATCCATGTAACGAAATAATAAAAAAACTAAACTTATTAAATAATAAGACTCCTTTTTTAATATTATTTGATAAAGAAGATGAATACAATCATGACTTTGCTTTAAAATGTGGAGCTTTTGATTATATTATAAAAACAGACCTGAATTTACCACTTCTAAAAAAGTGTATACAATATGCAATTGAAAGTACTGTAAAAGAAACTATTTTGTTAGAAAGAGAAGTAAAATATAAAAGCTTATTTGAAGGCGCACCTGATGCAATTATCCTTGCAGATGCCATTACAGGTATTATCATTGATGCTAATCCTGCGGCATCTATTTTATTAAAAAGAACTCATGAAGAATTGATTCAGCTTCACCAGTCTAAATTACATTCTCCAGACAATTATAAACTTGGAGGTCTTTCATTTATTGAGTTCATACAGAAATTAAAGGAAGTTTCAGGTACATTTAAAGCAGAAACCATATTAATAAGATCAGATGGATTTAACATTCCTGTTGAAATGACAGCAGGATTAATTGATATTGATGGAAGAAATATAATGCAGATTATTATTAGAGATGTTACTGAACGAAAGTTAACTGAAAAAGAACTTATAAAAGCAAAAGAGATTGCAGAATCAGCGGCAAAGTCAAAGAGTAGGTTTCTTGCAAATATGAGTCATGAAATCCGCACTCCTATGAATGGAATTATAGGCATGACAAATATTCTTAAAAGTACAGACTTAAGTTCAGACCAAAAAGAACATCTAAAACTTATAAGTATCTCTTCTAATAATCTGCTTGCAATTATTAATGACATATTGGATCTTTCAAAAATAGAATCAGGGCAAATAAACATTGAAAATATAGATTTTGATATAAATGAAAATCTACAAGAAGTATTAAGACTGTTAAGTTTCAAATCAAAAGAAAAAGGGATTTCTATCAATACTTATATTGATAAAAAAGTCCCAAGATATATAAAAGGTGACCCAATCAGATTAAATCAAATAATTCTTAATCTTGCAAATAATGCTGTTAAATTTACTGAGACTGGAAGTGTGGATATTTATATAGATTGTGAATCCGATACAAGAGATAATGTAAAATTAAAATTTAGTATAAAAGATACAGGTATAGGTATCTCTCATGAAGGTATGAAAAAGTTGTTTAAGGAATTCTCGCAAGTATATTCTTACACAACAAGAAAACATGGGGGTACTGGTTTAGGGCTTGCTATTTCTAAAAAACTTGTTGAGATAATGGATGGTGAAATTGGTGTAGAAAGTGAGTTAGGCAAAGGCTCTAATTTTTGGTTTACTGTTATGTTATCCAAAGGAAAAGAGCCAAATAAAAATGAACAAGAGATGGATGAACCAGAATTTGAAGTATCACTAAACAAATTAAAAATACTTTTAGCAGAAGACAATCTAATTAATCAAAAAGTTGCTAAAATGACTCTTGAGAGAATGGGACATAATGTTACAATTGCAGAAAATGGTGAAGCTGCTGTTGAGAAATTCTTATCTACTGAGTTTGATTTAATCTTAATGGATGTTCAAATGCCTATAATGAGCGGTATTGATGCAACTAAACAAATTAGAAAAATTGAAGAGGCTATTAATAAGAATAAAGGAATACCTATTATAGCAATGACTGCTAATGTAATGAAACAAGACAAAGATGAATATCTTGCATCAGGTATGGATGATTACATTTCAAAACCTTTTAAACTTGCTGAATTATTATCACTATTAGACAAATACAATAAACAATAAACAAAAAACAAAAACTATTAAACACATAAAATGGCAGAAGAGAATTTTATTAAATCCGATTATATATTTGAAACCAGTTGGGAAGTATGTAATAAAGTAGGTGGAATATATACGGTAATTTCAACCAAAGCTCTAAGTATATTAAATGAAATAAAAGATAATTATATATTAATTGGCCCTGATGTTTGGATGGAAACTCATCAAAATCCAGAGTTTACGGAAGATAAGTTTTTATACAAATCATGGTGTGATAAAGCAAGGGAAGATGGTTTAAAGTTTAGAATAGGTAGGTGGAATATTGTAGGTCATCCTATTGCTATATTGGTTGATTTCACTCATTACTTTGCCGAAAAGGATACTATCTTTGCACATTTTTGGGAAAAGTACAATCTTGACTCTTTATCAGGTCAATGGGATTATGTTGAGCCTGCCTTATTTGGGTATGCAGCTGCTAAAGTTATTGAAAGCTTTTATGAATATAATTTAACTGCTAATGATAAAATAATTGCACATTTCCATGAATGGATGACCGGTACAGGAGTATTGCATCTTAAAGAAAATGTTCCACAAATTGGGACTGTATTTACTACTCATGCAACAGTTTTAGGCAGATGTATTGCAGGAAATGGTTTACCACTATATAGAAACTTACATTCATTTAATGGTGATTTAATAGCAAAAGAATTTGGTGTAATATCTAAGTTTTCACTCGAAAAATTATCTGCTGAAGAAGTAGATAGCTTTACTACAGTTAGTGATCTGACTAATAAAGAATGTAATCAGTTTTTTAATAAAGGAGTTGACATTGTTACTCCTAATGGTTTTGAAGATTCATTTGTTCCTTCTCCAGAGCTTTTTGAAAAGAAAAGAAACGAATCAAGGAATAAAATTATTGATACCGTAAGTGCTTTATTAAATCAACAATTATCCAAAGATAGTATGTTGATAATAAACTCAGGGCGATATGAATATAAGAATAAGGGAATTGATTTATTTATAGATGCACTAGGAAAGCTTAATAAACAACAAGATTTACAAAAAGATATAATTGCTATTATCTCTGTTCCTGCTCATCAAGCTGGGGCAAGACAGGATTTGTTAGACAGAATGCTTAATCCTGATTTCTACAGTCCAATTTCTAATGAATATCTAACTCATAGACTTTATGAGCCGGAAAATGATCCTATCTTAAAGCAAATAAAAAAGAACGAATTAAACAACTCACCATCCGACAAAGTAAAAGTTATATTTGTACCGGCTTATTTAAATGGTAATGATGGCATTTTTAACATAGAGTATTATGATTTCTTAATTGGTTTCGATGGCTCTGTATTTCCTTCTTATTATGAACCTTGGGGATATACTCCTTTAGAAAGTCTTGCATTTCATATCCCAACAATTACAACTACTTTAGCAGGTTTTGGTTTATGGATAGATGCTATAAACAACGACCCTAAATCTTGTGTTACTGTTATTGAAAGAACTGATGATAATGATATTGAAGTCATCGATGCTATCACTAAAAGTATATTTTCATGTACTGTTAAAAACAATAACGATATAATTGATGCCAGAAAGATTTCTTATGATATTTCAAGAAGTGCGTTATGGAAAAACCTTGTTACTTATTATTGGCAAGCATATTCCATTGCTTTAAATAAAGTGAATGAAAGAACGGAACTTTTTATTGGCAAGCAACAAAAGTTTTATGAAACTTCTTTTAATAAATTAAAAGAATCAAAACC
>TBL_comb47_HYPODRAFT_10006579_pt1 | contig 12524 bp, 8 predicted proteins | sample TroBogypolimnion_40_FD_10682 | JGI IMG/M metagenome (IMG submission 10682)
ACAGGCTGGGCAGTTGTTCGCCCGGCAGGCCGGCATGATGCAGTCCGACCACGCCCTGGTCTTTTTCTCCGACGCGCACCAGCAGAATACTGGTTTTGCCGGCCGACTGTTCACTGGCTCCGATAATCGGAATCTTGTCTGACGGAATAATCGGAATGCCGCGCCAGGTTATGAATCCGCTGCCCCACAGCGGCACGGTCGGCGGCGGAACGCCGCGCCGGGTGGCTTCGCGGCCGAATGCCGCAATCGCTTTGGGATGGGCCAGGAAAAACGCCGGTTTTTTCCAGACGCGGGAGATCAATTCGTCCAGATCGTCCGGAATCGGCGGGCCGCTGCGGGTCGGAATGCGCTGCGCTTTGGCCGCGCTGGCCAGCAGGCCGAAATCTTTATTATTGATAATTTCCCACTCCTGCTGCTCTTTGATACTTTCGATAGTTAAACGCAGTTGTTCGCGCAACTGGTCGATGGGAGTGCCGTAGAGGTCGCTGACCCGGGTGTTGACCTTGACGATACTCTGCAGTACGCTCAAGTCATATTCGCGGGGATCTTCCTCGTAATCGGCAAAAGTGCCGGGAATTTCATCCTCGCCGTGTTTACCCAGTTTGACGGTAATCGCTTTTTCACCGTATTGATTGGCAATATCCCGCAGCTGGGCGCGTTCTTCCAATGCCGCGATCAACGCTTTGCGGAGCTCCGGCGTGTCACGGAGCAATGCTTCCAGTCTGGTGTGGTCGATGGTCAGAAACAGGCTGTTCGTCAGAGCTTTGACAACCGCCTGACTTTTGGGCGCCTCGCCCAGAGAAAGCTCGCCGAAATAATCGCTGGCTCCCAGCAGCGCGGCACGGTCTTTTTTACCGTTGTCGCCAATGCCGGAAATTTCCACCTTGCCCTGCACGATAATGAAAAATTTGCTGCCGTATTCGCCGGCGGGAACAACAATCTGGCCGACATCGGCTTTCTCGCTGGTCAGCTGCCCGGCCAGGCGTTCAAGCAGTGATCCATCCAGAGAACGGAACAGGGAAAAGGCGCGCAGTTGTTCCGGTTCCAGTTTGGCATGTTTGCGTTCAATGATGGCAGTGATGCGTTCGTCGGGCGGAATTACTACTTTTACCCGGTTTACCCGGTAAGTGCCGGATTCAACCTGCACCCATGGCAGCAGGCTTAACAGCCAGCGCGGGGTGATGCCCTGCAGCTGCGGCACGGTTTTAGTAGTGGTCGCCAGATTGCGGGCGGCTTTGGCTTCCAGGCTTTGCGACGGATGGATAGCCACTTGCGGCTGTCCGACTAATGGTCCCTTGCTCATGTTAATTTCCTCCTTAAAATCGTATTTTTGACGTACATAGTTTAGCTTCGCAATAAAGAAACATTAATTGAATAAGTAATTAATGTCAATTTAAAAATATGAAATATTATATAAGTTTTTAGTTTTCAGCACGATATTAATCTCTTCCGAAAGATTTTTCTAAATCAATGACAAGAGTAAACCGTGATTGAGATAGAGAATTTCGTAATCCGGATCAACTGCTGTTCTTGTTTGAAAATCACATTAAATCCTTTCACCTGCCGGTCATAATATTTATTGAATTAATAAAGATTCAACAGATACAACAAATATGTTCAGTTTTTGATTCCGCTACCGCAAAAAACTGATTACACTGTCAGCTTCAAAGCCGCATCCAGCGCTTCAATGATGTCGTCAATGTGTTCAAGCCCGACAGAAAGCCGCAGCAGCTCAGGATGCAGGCCGGCGGCGCGCTGTGCCTCATCGCTCATCTGTGAATGAGAGGTGCTGGACGGATGGAGAATCAGACTCTTGGCATCGCCGACATTGGCCAGATGACTGAACAGGGTTATATTGTTGATAATCTTAACCGCTTCCGCGCTTCCACCTTTAACGCCGAAAACAACAACTCCGCCAAAGCCGTTTTTGAGATACTTGCCGGCAAGCGGATATGCCGGATCTGTTTTCAGTCCGGGATAGCGTACCCAGGCGACAGCCGGATGCTTCTGCAGAAACTCTGCCACAATAAGAGCGTTTTCCGAGTGTTTGCGGATACGCAGCGGCAGCGTTTCAACTCCCTGGATGAATATCCATGCCGCATCAGGCGCCAGGGTCGGACCGACATTGCGCAAGCCGACAGTCCGCAAACGCAGAATAAATGCCAGATGGTTCAAACTGCCGAGGTCATGCGCAAAACGCAACCCGTGATAACCTCCGTCCGGCTCATTATAAAGCGAGAACTTGGGATCGCTCCAGTCAAAAGTACCGGCATCGGTGACAATGCCGCCGATTCCGGTGCCGTGGCCGCCAATCCATTTTGACAGTGAATGAATCACAATATTCGCACCATGCTCAATCGGGCGCAGCAGGGTCGGCGGGGTAAAGGTGGCGTCAACAATCAACGGCAGATGGTGTTTTTTGGCAATCCGGCTGTAACCTTCGATATCGGCAAATTCTAAAACAGGATTGCCGATCGTTTCAATATAAATAGCTCTGGTTTTGCCATTTATCGCCGCTTCCACCGCAGCAAAATCATTGACCGCGGTGAACCTTGTGGTAATGCCATATTGCGGCAGAATACTTTCAAACTGGGTAAAAGTGCCCCCGTAGAGGTTATTCGCCGACACCAGTTCATCCCCTTGCTTTAGAATATTGGTGATCGTAAAGAAGATCGCGGCGGTACCGGATGACAGAGACAGAGAAGCCGCGCCGCCTTCCAGCCGGGCTATCCGCTGCTCCAGCACATCATTGGTAGGGTTCATCAGCCGCGCATAAATATTGCCGAATTCTTTCAGCGCAAATAGATTTGCCGCATGCTCGGCATTCTTAAAGTTAAACGCTGTAGTACGGTAAACCGGCACGGCTCGTGACAAAGTCGTCGGATCTGGCACCTGCCCGGCATGCAATGCGATAGTTTCATGGCGATAGTTCTGATTGCTCATAATTCAAATCCTTTCAATTAATGTTTACTCGCGTTGTAATGTTTAAGCTATACAGAGTTTTAAATTTACCTGCTTTAAGCTTAATTGCTATATTATATCATCTTTATAAAAATAGTAAACAATAAAAGCAAAAAAAGTTTGATTTTTTTTAAATAAGCGGCATTTGCGCCTCAATAATGAACAGTGCTCGCCTGAAAAAACGGAGAAATTAAGTTTGCCTGTCTGGGTTTGAGAGATTACTTTTGGAATTGATATAAAATCATTCGCAGAAATGTATACTAATATAGTGTATTATTATAAATATAGATACCGTAGCAAATATATATTAAATATTATTTTGCTTTTTTTATGCTTATATTATTGACTTTTATAAACAAAACAGTATGATAATTAATGTTTATCCATTAAATAAACATTAATAAAAGGAGTTTTATAACATTAAAAAGCTTTGTGAAGACAACAATCTCTCAGGAGTTAGAAAAATATAACCGGAGGTTAAACAATATGAAAATTAGTTTTAACGGAGGAACTACACACCTTGATCAAGATCTTTATTTGTCGGAGTTTCTGGAACAAAAAAAAATAAACCCGGAAAAAGTGGTTATCGAATACAACGGCGAAATTGCATATCAAAGTTCCTGGGCTGAAATCAAGCTGCAGGATGGCGATATAATTTATGCATTAACTTTTGTTGGAGGCGGCTGATGTCAGAATATGAAGACGAGAGAAATGTGTTCAAACAAGGACTGTTGAAGCATTTTTCTCAGGAGCAATTAGAAAAAATAGAGTCGTTTACTATAGGTATTGCCGGCGCTGGCGGATTAGGGTCTAACTGCGCGCTGAATCTGGTGCGCAGTGGTTTTAAACATTTCGTGATATGTGATTTTGATCTGGTTGAACCCAGCAATCTCAACCGTCAATTCTATTTTCAGGATCAACTGAGAATGGCAAAAGTGGAAGCGCTGTCCGTTAATTTGCGCAGAATTAACCCTGATCTTAAAATTGTTACCCTGCCCATAAAAATTACATCTGGAAACATACGGGAAATTTTTGCCGGATGCGACATCATAGTCGAGGCTTTTGACCGTGCAGAATCCAAACGCATGCTGGTCGAAGCATTTTACAGTTCCGGCAAATTTCTGGTATCCGCGTCCGGCCTTGCCGGATGGGGCAATGCCGATGCTATTATGACCCTGCAGGTTCACGATTATTTTTATATAGTAGGAGATCTGGTATCGGAAGTTAAAGAAAACAGGCCGCCTTGCGCTCCAAGGGTAAATATTGCTGCCGCCAAACAAGCAGATTTAATCCTGGCGCTGGCGCTCAAACAGAAAGATACATATGCAGGAGATTACAGCATCTAGTCAGATGCCATTCGAAGCAAACCAGCGATAAAATTGACTGCTGTGAGTTCAGGGAGATTCCGTATCCTGAAACGAAAAGATAATAACAAACATTAACCTGAAGATACGGAGCCTTGAGTATGGAGTTTTTAAATCATACTTTCAGTCTGGAAGTAAGCGGGGATTACGCCTGTTTTACCCGACCGGAAATGAAGGTCGAGCGCGTCAGCTATGATGTCATTACGCCATCTGCCGCCCGCGCCATTTTTGAAGCGATCCTCTGGAAACCGGCCTTCCGATGGCAGGTCAACAAGATTGAGGTACTCAATCCAATTAAGTGGATTTCGATACGCCGTAATGAGGTGGGGGCGGTTGCCAGTAAATACACGGAACAGCTTTTTATTGAAGATCATCGACAACAGCGTGCCGGGCTGTTTCTGCGCGATGTTCGTTACCGGCTTCATGCTGAACTGGTATTCGTGCCGATTGGTAAACGCGTTACGGACCGGTCAGTCGCCAAGACGGTGCAGAAGGCGGCCAAAATTGAATTTATCCAGCAGTACCCCAGAGACGAAAACCCGGGCAAGTATAATGCCATGTTTGCCAGGCGGGCAAGTAAAGGGCAGTGCTTCAATCAACCCTATCTTGGTTGCCGAGAATTTTCCTGCTCCTTTCGGCTACTTGACGATACGGCAAAATTTGTGTATGAACCCCCGCCGATCAGCGAATCGCGCGATCTCGGGTTCATGCTCTATGACCTTGACTTTTCCAATCCGGACGAACCTTGCCCAGCGTTTTTTCGGCCTCGGATGGATAATGGTGTCATTATCGTTCCGTCATGGGATAGCGGGGAAGTGCATAAATGATCCTTCAAGCTCTTTTCGACTATTATCAACATAAAGTTGCTGACCCTGCCAGCGGCATTGCGCCGGAAGGGTTTGAATTGAAAGAAATTTCGTTTATCCTGGTTATAAGCGAGGACGGTTTATTGAAAGCTATTGAAGATACACGGGAAGGAGAAGGCAAAAAGAAAAAAGCACGTTTGTTCCTCGTTCCGCAACAGCAAGGCAAGCGAACCATAGGTATTAAGCCCAATTTACTTTGGGATAACATAGAATACGCGTTGGGAGCCAATCCGCGTCAACGCAACGATATTGAAGAGCGGCACCTGAGTTTCAAGGGAAAAGTTCGACAGGAATTCGTCGAGTTGTCGGATACTCCGCCCATCAAAGCTCTGCTGCTTTTCTTGGAGAAACAACCAATTGCACAAATTGAAGCGAGAACGGAATATGGGAAACTGTGGAATGAAATGCAGGAAAGCAATGCATTTATCACTTTCCGGCTGGACAGTAGTCCAGACGGCACTATCTGCGATGCGGTGCGCCCGTATTTGAGTGGCAAGCACACGGGTAAGGTCGATGGCTATTGCCTGATTACCGGCAAATCCGCAGAAATCGCTCGTCTCCATGCTCCGATCAAAGGAGTTCGCAATGCTAACACTACCGGAGCTTCCCTGGTTTCTTTCAATTTGCCAGCATTCTGCTCTTACGGCAAAGAACAGAATTATAATGCTTCGATAGGAATTTCCGCCGCGTTCGCTTATACCACTGCGTTGAATTTGTTACTCCGCAGGGAATCGCAAAATAAATTTAATATCGGCGATACCACTGTGGTTTTTTGGACTCCGGGAAAAGCGGAAAAATATAACTTTGAACAAGATTTTCAATGGTTGTTTCTCGATGCCCCCGGTGGCAATACCGATCAGAACATTAAAGCAGTAAAAAGCCTTTATCAAGCTATTCATGCCGGTGTTTTGCCGGAGGATGGCGGCGACAATTTTTATGTACTAGGCTTAGCTCCAAATGTCGCACGCATTGCGATACGTTTCTGGAAAGCCGGGCATGTGTCCGATTTCGCCAGAAAAATTAAACAGCATTTTGATGACTTGGAGATTGTCAAAGGAACAAATGATCACGATTATTTGAGTCTTAATCAGTTAATGCTGGCTGTTGCGCCAGAGCATAAGATGGATAATGTTCCACCCAATCTGGCAGGCTCGGTCATTGTCAGTATAATTGACGGATCGCCATATCCAACTACATTCTTACAACAATGTATTCGACGCATCCGCGCGGAACAAAGAGTAACTCGTGCTCGCGCGGCTATTCTTAAGGCTTGTATCAACCGTTTCAACCGGTTTCGCTTTTTAAACGAAAAGGAAGTAGCTGTGTCTCTCGATAAATCCAATCAATGTCCGGGATACCGCATGGGAAGGCTATTTGCTACTCTGGAAAAAATTCATGAAGAATCCAATCCGGGCAATGCGACTATCAGGGAAAGATTTTATAATATGGCCTCAACGACGCCGGTTACCGCCTTCTCTCAAATGCTCAAACTAAAGAACCACAATCTTGCCAAGCTGGACAATCCGGGACGCCGGATTAACTTTGAAAAAGTGCTCGGAGAAATTTTCGCCGGAATTACGGAGTTTCCCCCTAATTTGACCGTGGATGAACAGGCCCGTTTCGCGATAGGGTACTATCATCAGCGCCAAGCTTTTTTTGAGCCCAATACTGAAGTAAAATCACTAACAATAACCAATAAAAAGAAAGAAACCTAATCATGAGTAAAATTATTAATACCCGTTACGACTTTGTTCTCATTTTTGACGTACTGGACGGGAATCCAAACGGTGATCCAGATGCTGGAAATCTTCCGCGCGCCGATGCCGAAACCGGTATGGGCCTGGTGACAGATGTCTGCATCAAACGCAAAGTTCGTAACTATGTCCAGATTGTGAAAGAGTGCCGACGTCCTTATGATATCTACGTCAAAGAAAAAGCGGTTCTCGGTCGTTCACATAGCGTAGCCTTCAAAGAGCTTGGTATTAATACGGGACAAGAATCTCGCAAATGTGTTCCTGCCGGTCTTATTCAAATGTTCTCAGAAATTTCTTTACCGGAAGGTTTGTTTTTTAGCGAAAGCGATGATGTACAGGAAGGCGAACTTATTGTTGCTGCTGATGCAGAGAAAAAGACTATAAAGGATTGGTTAAAAGAAGAAAAACCAGATAAATCAATAGCCAGCTTTATCAGCGAAGCCTTGAAAGAGTCCAAGTCAAGAAAACCATCGACAGAAGAAACAGAAAAAGGACGGGAAAAAATGTGTCAAGATTTTTTTGACATCCGGACTTTTGGTGCGGTAATGTCATTGAAATCAGCACCCAATTGCGGACAGGTTCGCGGTCCTGTTCAATTTACTTTTGCGCGGTCAGTCGAACCGGTGGTGGTGGCGGAGCATAGTATTACCCGCATGGCTGTCGCCACCGAAAACGAAGCGGAAAAGCAGAGTGGCGTTAACCGTACCATGTGTCGTAAATATACCATTCCCTACGGTCTTTACCGCAGCCATGGTTTTATCTCTTCGCACCTTGCCGCCAAGACTGGTTTTAGCGAGGCCGATCTGGCGTTGCTATGGGATGCTCTGAAAAACATGTTTGATTATGACCGTTCCGCCGCCCATGGCTTTATGTCAACTCGTAAGTTGATTGTGTTCAAGCACGACAGTGCTCTTGGTAATGCTTCTGCAAATCAGCTCTTTGACTTAGTTACGATTAAACGAGCAGATGGCAGTATGGGACCAGCCCGAACATTCGCCGACTACGCTATTACCGTAGATCAAACTAAATGTCCTAAAGGTATTTCTATTCTCGAAATACCATAAAAAAGGTTCAGTGCTTTTCTATTTTCGCAACTTTAAACGGTTTTATTATCCGGATGCTTAGAAGATATTGAGGATGTCGATGTCATCGAATACTGTTTAATGATACTGTTTGCCGCCAAGCCAAGTACAAAAACCTCCGTATAAAGAAAATTTTAGAACAAGTGGTCATTAAATTGATTTTGTTGCTTTTTGAAATTCAAAGAGTTATATTATGTACCATCGCTTCTTATTGAAGCGTGGATTGAAACACTTTTTAAATAAAGATGCTCAATGAGCAGGAGTCGCTCCCCGCAGGGGAGCGTGGATTGAATTCCGATGATTATGGCGAGTAACTTAGGTTTTCATCATCATGGTTTGCTCTGCGATGGTTCTGAATATATCCAGGAACCAGCTTAAGGTCTGAAATCTTATTCGGTATCGGCAATCTGGTTTACGGCAAGTCTATTAGCCTGTTCATAAAATCTGAAAAATTTACCATTCAATCGTTCGCAATCGTGTTATTTTCGAACAATTACCAATTTTGTCAATTTCTCCTTGCGTGATAATATATAGCAATATATTGATAATTTTAGATAGGCTTTTTTCAATATAGTGTATTATACTAAGATAATATAAAGTAATTTATTTTTCATGAGTTATTATTACTGGAATTTAAAACAAAGCAAAGGAGAATGAAAAAATGAAACACACGATGCTTGCAATCAACGATCCGTGCGAACTGATTTACGGACATGCTCCCAAGCCAGTCACTTCCGGACGCGGACTGGTATTCGGCGGCGGCAATGTATACCCGGAAGTAAATTTCACGGTGCCGCAGGGGACGGTGATCAACCGCTCGACACTGCCGGAACTGGCGGATACTTATGCGAAAACCGTGGACGGAATACTTCGACGCGCACTCGAACTGCACAGTGCCGGGCTGACCATAGAATTTGAAACGTTGCTGGAAATGACGCTTGACCCGTTTATCGGCACGGAACTGACTAAGCGCATGAACGATGTCTGTGAAGATTATTACCAGAAATACGGACTGAAAAGTGAAATACGGCTGACTCCGAACGATACCCGCGACTTTGATCGTCCGCCTAAAGCGATGACCAGCCAATATCTGGAAAATATGTTCAAACTGTTTGATGACGGCGCTAAAGCCGGCGGCAATCTGTTGTCCATAGAAAGTACCGGCGGCAAAGAAATCTGCGATGAAGCGCTGACCATGTGCGACATTCGCGGGGTTGTATTCGCGTTGTCCGTAGTCGGAGTAAGGGATATGAAATTTCTGTGGAAACAGATTGTCGAGATTGCCCGCTGCAACGGTAAGATCGCCGGCGGCGATACTGCCTGTGGATTTGGCAATACGGCTATGGTGCTGGCGGAAAAACAGTATATCCCGCGAGTTTTTGCCGCAATTGTCAGAGTAGTTACTGCTGTGAGAAGCCTGGTTGCGATCGAAGAAGGCGCGACCGGACCGCATAAAGATTGCGGTTATGAAGGAGTATTCATTAAAGTCATTGCCGGTATTCCGATTGCAATGGAAGGCAAAACCGCTGCATGTGCACATCTGAGCCCGGTAGGAAATGTCGCTGCCGCCTGCGCGGATTTGTGGAGTAATGAATCTATTCAGAACATCAAGCTGCTTGGCGGCATGGCTCCGACTGTTTATTTCGAACAGTTGGAATATGATGTCAGACTGATGAACACCGCGTCGGCCCAGGGAAAATCTACTGCCTTGATATTGCAAAACCTGATGGTGGAATCGGATATTCATTATGACCCGCAGGCACTGGTGCTGGCGCCGGCAAGCGTAATTGAAATATCAAGAGCACTTGTCAGCGGGAAAGATTATCTTGATGCTTCGTTGAAAGCCGCCCGGAAAGCAATGGACATCATCGAAAAGGCGGTTAATACCGGAAGTATGGTATTACCGGAAAAAGAAGTTGTCTGGATAGACCGGATCAGGGGCGAACTGGAAACTATTCCTGCTGATGAAAGCAAATTCATTGACGAAATGCTTCCGGTGCTGGACAATACCAAATTCATTGCGAAAGAATACGGACTCTGAAAGTATTATAATTGACGAAGGGCGAATGCTTTACTGAAACGAAAATGGCGACAAATACGTTCCACAACACACATTTTTTAAAAACCATTAACAGGAGTTTTCCCGTGTAAGTGGCTGTACTTGCGGCAATTTTGTTGATGGTGGCATCCATAAAAATTATATTTCTGAGGTAATAGACGAGTCTGAAGTAAAAACATTATGAGAATAGTTTTATTCCAGCATTTTAACTATACAAACCAAGGACATGGATACCGAACAAACCGACACTATCGCTAACGAATCAGGTTTGAATGGAATTTAAGAGTGTAAGGCGAAAACTAATCGTGCTAAGCCAATGAATCTATAATTAAACCATTTCAAAAAATACAACTCCGTCTTGGCTGATCCGAAGACGGAGCTGTTTTATGTTGGCGGCTATGCTGCTGAAGGCTTTTGTTCAGCAGGCTGTTGTTCTTTTTTTTCAAGTTCCTGCCATGCTTTAGGATCGGGAAGCGCTTCGACAGCTTCGGAGAAAGTTTTCTCCAAGTCAAATCCGATGATTGAAGCGAGAATTTCAGCTTCAACCCACTTGGCTTCGACCGGGCCGGACTGACCTTGCTTTAATTCGCTGACGAGTTTATCGGTTAGTTTCTTCCATACAGCCGCGTCAATTGATGCTTCGTCAACCAGCGGATATGAAGCAATGCCTTCTTGCGGAACATTCTCTCCCCAGTTGCCCCCGAAAGCTGAACTCACGCCAATACAGGCGACGAGTTTGAAAATCGTATTCCGGTCAGGAATTTGATATTCAAACGTTTCCAGATACGCAATCAAACTGTCAATGCAGTGCCGCTGCCGTTGACGATGCTTGCGCTCTTTGCGTTCAGCAAGTGTGCTTGGCCGCTTCTCTTCCGTCGTTTCCGGCTCAGTTCCGGATGCGGAATTCGCACGGTCTTCCTGTTGCTTCCGGTAATAATCCTCTATTTTGACATGAATACTATTTCCGGCTTGAGGGCCGCAAACAATGAATGCTCTCTGTCCGCCTTTCTTTTTTGAAACCTGAGTCCAGGCGTGAGGCGGATAAACCTCCACGGTATCCAGTGGAAAACCTTCAGGATATTCCCGGTGCTGCGAAATTAGCAATGTCTCCGGTTCATCCTGTCTGATCTTTTCGACTTTCTCAGCGATAAACGCATGGAGCTTTTCCAGATAGAACTGCCGGTTCTGGCATCTGGCTTTGCCGTAATCGTTCATGTCGTCGAACAGGAACCCGTTATTCTTCCGGTCAATACATGCAGGACATTCGCCGCAACCTTGATAACTGTCGTCCTCATTCCAGGGGGCATTTTTCAAGAGGAACGTGAAATTATCCTCCAGATACTTGCCGAACTGGGCAGCCGGGATCTGACTGTCGGCATTATAGCCGCTGAAATAATCAAAAACTTCCTGCTGCACATCTTCCGGAAATTTGGCTACTGCCTCATAATGACCGAGGGAAAAATGCGGAAATTGATTTTCCTGTATAGCCTGTTTCCAGCAGCCGGCCAATGATTGAAGCCTGATTCTGGCGGCTATCCACTGCGGCGAATGGCTTAAATGCGTCGCCAGTTCCGCAATGCCAAATTTTTCCGAAAGACCGGAGAGCTTTTTAATCTGTTCCGCCAGTGTCAGATTGGTCCGCTCATCATTCTCTGCAAACGCAATCAATTCCGCGTCGCCCTCGATAAACGATACTTCTGATGGTATAGCCAATTCAGTCTTGCCGAGGAGTTGTGTCATGGCGACGAAACTTTTACGCCCGGCAACGACTTTGTACTTGTAGTTCTCATGTTCAATCGGCTGGATTTTAATCGAATGAATCAAGCCAACGCCGCTGATACTGGCAGCCCTGTCCTTAATTTCCTGTTCGGAAATCTCTCGGTCAAATTCACAGAGAATTTCTTCAGCTTTAATGACGTTCATGGTTAATGTTTCCTTTTTGCTGGATGCTTTACTTGTTGTGGTTTTCATCGAACTTTTTGTTGCATTCTTTTTCATCTTTACTAATTCCTTCTTGTTATTGATTATTTTTTTCAGAAACTAAAACACCGGTACTTTCTCTAATTCTATATCACCTCCTTAATAATGACTCTTGATTACTTTCCGACGGATATCAGCAAGTAATCGGTTTAATTCGTCTTTCTCATAACTTGAGAGTTCATCCTTATCGCAAATCCTTTTGAAATCATCTCTGGACTTGCCGTTGTACTTGACGGATACTTCCCGGCCAACCCAGGTGTAGATTTCAGTCCATTCGTAATGCAAAGGGGCTTCCAGCGACGCTGTCATCAAGACTGCAACCGCTTCCGGATATCCTGCCCGAGTTCCGAGTTCATGCCGGTTATGCTCATTACAGATGATTTCAAGCCGTTCCTGATAAATGGCAAGCTTGAGCCAGTGCGGAATAGCATCATGCCAGAGTGAGGCTGAAGAGATGA
>TBL_comb47_HYPODRAFT_10006580_pt1 | contig 12522 bp, 6 predicted proteins | sample TroBogypolimnion_40_FD_10682 | JGI IMG/M metagenome (IMG submission 10682)
GGGCCCGCCCCGGAAGCCCCCGGTGCGGGCGGCCTGACGGTGAAAGCGGCGGAAAAGGACCTGATCCAGCGGGCCTTGAAGGAGGCGGGCGGCAACCGGACCCTGGCGGCGCAAGCCCTCGGGCTAAGCCGCCGCACCCTCCATCGCAAATTACATCTCTATCACCTCGAAGGTTTCTAAACATGCGCATTCCCTTTATCCAGGACATCATCCACCAACTCGAAACGGGCTGGGGTTACCGCTACTTGCGGATCGGCCTCAGCGTGCTGCTGGTGGGGCTGCTGCTGTTCCTGTACGATTGGCGCGCGTTCCGCAACATGGCGACCCAGGAGGCGATGGACGCCGCCCAGGTGGGCCGCAACGTCGCGCAGGGCAAGGGCTTCACCACGCTCTGCGTCCGCCCCTTAAGCATCTACCTGGTCAAACACCGCAACGAGCAACGCGGGGTGACCACCGACCCCGCCCAGATCAAAGGGATGCATCCCGACCTGGCCAACCCGCCGGTCTATCCCCTCCTGCTCGCGGGCCTCATGAAGGTCCTCCCGTTTCACTTTCCCATCCCGGGCATCGCCGCCGGGATCAGCGGCCCCGCCGCCTTCGTGCGTTCCCAGCCCGATTTCCTGATCGCCCTGTTCAACCAGACGCTCCTGCTGGCTTTGGTGGTCGTGGTGTTCTTTGTGGCCCGCCGCTTGTTCGACGCCCCGGTGGCCTGGATTTCCGCCCTGGTCCTGTTCTGCACTGAGCTGTTTTGGCGGTTCTCCGTGTCCGGGCTCTCGACCATGGTGCTCCTGCTCATCTTCATGGGGCTGACCTGGGTCCTGGTCCTCCTGGAGGCCGAGACTCGGGAACCGAAGCGAGGACCTTCCCGCATCCTGCTGCTCGCGGCGGCGGCGGGCATCGCCGTCGGGGTGGGCGGCCTCACCCGGTATGCCTTTGGCTGGCTGATCCTGCCGGTGGTGTTCTTCATCTTCACCTTTTGCGGGCAGCGGCGCGGGATCCTGGCCGTGATCGCCTTGGTCGCCTTCACGGCGGTGATGGCCCCCTGGGTCGCCCGCAACCTTGCCCTCAGCGGGACTCCCTTTGGGACGGCCGGCTTCGCCGTGCTGGAGACCACATTTCTTTACCCGGAATACCGCCTCCAGCGCTCGCTGGAACCGGAATTCTCGCATGTCATCCTGGTTCCCTTCTGGATCAAATTGATGGGCAATCTGCGAGCCATTGTTCAAAGCGACCTGCCGCGGATTGGCGGCACCTGGGTCAGCGCTTTCTTCCTTCCCGGCCTGCTCGTCCGGTTCGTCAAACCGTCCACCGCGCGCGTGCGCTACTTCCTCCTGGCCTGCCTCCCGGTGGTCTGCATCGTCCAGGCCCTGGGCCGGACGCAGATCTCGGAAGAATCCCCCGACATCAACGGCGAGAATCTCCTCATTTTGCTGGCGCCGATGGTGCTGATGTACGGGGTCAGCCTGTTCTTCCTCCTCCTCGACCAAGTGGAGATCCCGGCGCTGATCTTCCGCCACATCATCACGACCGTTTTCGTCTTCTTCGTCTCGATCCCCCTGCTGCTCATCTTCCTCCCGCCCAAGACCAAGCCGGTCGTGTATCCGCCCTACCTCCCGGTCGCCATCCAAACCGTGGCGGGATTCATGAAGGAAAGCGAACTCATCATGACGGATATCCCCTGGGCGATGGCTTGGTACGGCCAGCGCCAGGCCGTCTGGCTAACGCTGCGCGCGGTGCCGGATTCCAAAGACCGCAACCTGCACGAGGACTTTTTCAGCATCAACGATTATCAAAAGCCGATTGGGGCGCTCTACCTGACGCCGGCGACGATGGACAGCCGGTTTCTCTCGCAATGGATTCAGGCCGGCGAACTGAGTTGGGGCAGCTTTATCCTGCAGACCGTGCTGCTCAAGGAAGAACCGCCCTCCTTTCCGTTGCGCAAAGCGCCGCCCGGCTGGCTCCCGTACCAACTCCTGCTTACGGATTGGGACCGCTGGCGCCGCGCGCCGGAACCCACAAAGACCGGCGGCAAATAGGCGTCCGGCCCCGCGCTCACACCCGGATGGGCAGGATCAGCAACGGCAGGCCCTGTTGATAGAACCGCCGTTGCAAGGCAAACACGGCGTAGTTGTGCAGCATCCGGGTCAGGAAGGTTTCTTGCCGGAAAACCAGTTGGCCTCCGAAGAAGATGCCGTTGGGAAACCGCTCGAGGACGGACGGGGCCAGTTCGCTCGCCTTTTGGACCACATCAATCCCCAGGGCCGAGACCGCCTCGGCATGGTAGCCGCGCGAACGCATGTACGCCACATACCGCTCGTTGCCCTCGTCGATGTGGCGTTGCAGGTTCTCCACTTCGGCCGTGCCCTTGAAATTCCCCGCGTCCACCACGCCAATTTGGACGAACACGAAATTCTTGAACACGCCCGGGAACATGCGCAGGACACCAAACAGGGTGTGCAAGCCCAGCCCGTTAAACCCATTAACCAGGACGATGGCCGTTTTGGCCTTGGGATCCCGCACCGGGGCCGGCTTCTGGCTCGCGCCCGGCAGGGGTTTGTCCACCTCGGCGGCCCCGACCAGGTCGTCCAGGTGGCGCAGATCGAGCGAAGTCTGGTTGTAGTGGCGTTTGACCAGGAAGGCCACCCCGACCACCACCGCGGTCACCAGCAAGGTGATCCAGCCGCCCTCGAAGAATTTCAGGGCGCTCAGCGTGACCAGGATGAAGGCGGTCAAGGCGGTGCCGACGCCGTTGATGGCGAGCTTGGTTTTCCAGGTTGGCACGTTGCGCCGTTCCTGCCACCAGTGGCGAACCATGCCCATCTGGGAGAGCGTGAAAGTGATGAACACGTTGATACTGTAAAGCACCACCAGCCAATCCACCGACCCCCGGGAGGCCACCATGAGGATGAGGGCGAAGCCCCCCATGATGACGATGCCGTTGTGCGTGACGAACCGGTCGCTGAGAGTCGCGAACCGGGCCGGGAACCAGCGGTCGAGGGCCATGTTGGAGAGGACGCGGGGGCCGTCGAGAAACCCGGTTTGGGCCGCCACGAACAGCAAGGCCGCCTCCGAGGCGAGGGTGATCAGGATGAAAGTAAAGGCGGTGGTGTGCGGCCAGGTGGCGGTGAGGTTCTCGAACAAGACCGCGTTGAGCGTTTTGCCCTCCTGCGGCTTCACGTTAAAGAGCAGGTAACCGACCAGCAGGCCGGCGACCGTGACGGACAGCGAAATAGCCATGTAGTGCATCGTGCGCTTGCCGGTCTGGACGCGCGGCTCGCGCAGGATGGGGAGCCCATTGCTGACCGCCTCGATCCCCGTGTAGGTGCCCGCCCCCATGCTGTACGCTCGCAGCACCAGCAGCGCCATGCCGATCCAACCCAGGCTGTGATGAGTGGAAGAGAAGTCTGCGGCCGCGCCGTGCCAGACCTGCGGCAGGCTCGACAGATGCACACACAGGGCATAGACGATGACGAACGCGTGGGTCACCACGAAGGTGATGAAGATGGGGACCCAGGGCAGCACGGCTTCCTTGGCCCCGCGCAGGTTGAGCAGCGTGAGCAGGCAGACCCCCGCCGCTTCGAAGGGCAGTTTGTAACCGTGCAGGTGCGCCGGCAGGAGGCTGAAGAACGCGTCCGCACCGCTGGCAATCGAGAGGGTGATGGTCAGCACGTAATCAATCAAGAGCGCCGAACCCGAGACCACCCCCAGCGTGGGGGAGAGTAATTTGCTGGCCACCAGGTAACCGCCGCCGCCGCTGGGAAACAACTCGATGATCTGGGAGTAGCTCGCGCTGATGATGAACACCGTCAGGACCGTTGCCGCTGCCACGATGAGGCTCAGGTAAATGTGGCCGTTGAGCGCCTTGAAGGTCTCTTCCGGACCATAGCACGAGGAAGACAACCCATCCGCCCCCAGGCCCACCCAGGCGAAGAACGCGATGAGTGACAGTTTGTGGAACACATTACGGTCCGAGAGATCGCGTGATTTGCCGATCAAGGCCGTTTTTAACATCCCGCCCAATTTCTTGTCTGCCATGTCGTTTGGTTAGCCGTCAGCCGATGCGCGAGAGCCGGAGACCAGCCTCGCTCGCCCGCTGTTCACTAGTTTAAGGTCGCGATCCGTACGCGCTCCAGGAGCGCAATGGTTTACATCTGGGGAGCTGGTCACCCGTGTGCGCCACGGGGCTGAAGCGTCGCCCTTCCCAATGCCGGCGAGGTTAGCTGACGGGCTTGGCCTGAAAAGTGGCCTTGGCGCTGCTTTCGCCGCGCCGTTCGCCCCGTCCCCGGGTTTGCTTTCCCAGGGAATTCGGTTCCCCCGCGTCCGCCTCAGGAAGGAGGCTGGACTTAGGCTGCTATGAAAACACAAGCTCGCTCGCCGCCGTGGAGGCCAGTTCAAGGTTGAACCCCCGCTGCGGCAGGCAAGACGCCGGTTTTCGTGGGCAAACCTTGCCACGAATGGAGGCGCTGGGCCTAATCAAAAGCGGGACTGGAAAGATTAAAAGAATGTTAACACGAGGGAGGAGGGAAGCCGAGCGAACGTGCGCCTAATGGCGAAGCAGCAGGATGGAGAGGACCAGGATGGCAAGCATGAGCGGCGCGAGGAGGGCGACCGCCAGCGCCCGCGGACGCTGTAAGAAACCCGGCGACCACACCGCCGGCTGCTGCAAGCGATCCGCCAGGCCGGTGACCCGGATTTGATCAACGGTGTCAATTTCAGCCTGCATCGCGCCGGCATCGGGATAACGGTCGGCCGGATCCCGCTGCAGGGCGCGCAAGACGATTTCCTCCGCCTGGGGGGAAAGCTCGGAATTGAGTTTGCGCGGTGCCACGGGATCGCCGGTTACGCGGGCGTTCAAGGCAGCCCACGGGTTGTCGTCCTGAAAGGGAAGTTGGCCGGTGAGCATTTCGTAGAGCAAGGCGCCGAGGTTGTAGATGTCGGTCCGCTTGTCCGCCCGCTTGCCCCGAACCTGTTCCGGCGCCATGTAGTCCGGAGTGCCCATCGAGGCAGAGTTGCCCACCCGGGTGATCCGCCGCGAAACCCCATCCCGCGCGATGCCGAAATCCATGATGCGGATGGACTTGTCGCAGCAGATCATGACGTTCTGAGGCTTGAGGTCGCGATGAATGACGCCTTGATCGTGCATGTGTCGCAGGGCCTCGCAGACCAGGCTGGCGATCTTGAGCGCGTGCATTTCCGGCAACGGCCGCATCGCCTTGAGCAGATGCTCGAGCGTGCAGCCCTTGATGTATTCCGTCACGATATAGGGACGGCTCTTATTCTCGACCGCGATGAACTTGAGGAGGAAGGGGTGGTTCAACTCCAGCCCGATCTTCTCCTCCCGTTGGAACCGCGAATAGAAATTCGGGTCGCTCTCGTACTCCAGATGCGGAACCTTGATGGCCACCAAACGATCCCCGTTTGGTTTGTCCTGGGCTTTAAAGATGCTCCCCATGCCGCTGCGGCTCAGCACCTCAGTGATGAGAAAACGTCCATCCAGCAGGTGTCCCGGTTGAAAGGGGACCCCCGCCGTCTCGACCGGGTCGTGGTATTCGGGGACTTCCCGGCAGCAGGTCACTTGCTGCAAGGCGCAGGTTTCATTGCGATTCATCGGCTGAATCTGGCACAGCCCGGCGCACGGCGGTAATTAAATGAGCAGCGCCTTACGTAAAGAACGCATAAAGCGCCAGACGGGCCGAGGACCGGTGATGCGGAACAGTGGCCGGCCACAGAATGCCCCCGCCGGCAACAAATTCCGCAACCACTCCTTGACCACGCAATCCACCACCCGGTGAATGCGATCGGTCCGTCGTGGTTCGCCACCCGGTGCGGTTGGTTCACGTTGAGATACCAGCATTCACAGCGAAGCTCCGCGGCATCCGCACGGATACGGTCGACCGTTTCGATCCGGCGGGGTTGGGTTCGCGCCGGTAGGCCACAGACCCGCCGCCGCGAGGGCGGTCTTGGCGTCGGTGCCAAGTGGAAGAACGACGATGGATCGGTCCCAAAGAAGCGGGGCAGGCGCTCGCCTGCCCCGCTCGCTGCTCGATTACTCGAAAGCCACCCGTTACGGCTGGTGGACGCGGTAGAAGAGCTGAGAGTTGGTCACCGCTTGCGGGTCGGTGAACTGATAATGGCCGGCGGGCCCTTCGGTCGGGCTGCCCGCGTTCTGCCACTGGTTGAGCGGCAACGCCACGTTGGTGCTGCTCCAGACGCTGAAGCTGAGGCCGGTCGCGTTGGTGAAAGCGAACTGGAGGCCGTTAGTGCCCATCGCCACCGAGCCGAGCTTGGGCGGGACGACCGCCGGCGTGACAAAGGTGTAATCGGGAGTAACCGTGGTGCCCAGGCTATTAACGGCGACGGCCTGGCAGTGATAGGTGGTCTTCGGCACCAACCCGGCGAGGGGCATGGCCACCGGCATTTGGACGATGCCCGCCGCCAGGCTGTTGGTGGGGGTGAAACTCCCGTAGCTGGCGGTGGCGCCGTATTGGAAGTAGACGCTGGTGGCCGAATCGTTGGGGGTCACCTTGGCGTTGAGTGTGGCGCTGGTCTGGGTGAGCGGGCTGACCGGCTGGACGAGCACGGTCGGGGCCGCGACCAGGCCGGCGGCGAAGCTGAGGTTATCGATGGCGACATCCTGCGCGCTGCCCAGGGTTTGACCCTGCCAGATCAGCCAGAGCGCCGCGCCGGGCGGCCAGTTGGTGATGGTCATGGCGGAGGTCGCCACGCTCACCTGGTTGCTCGGCTGCGTGCCGTCGTCGATCTCCGTGCCCGTGGTGGTCGGGAAAGCGACGTTCAGATCGGTGAGGTAAATAATCCCATTCGTGCTGTCCCAATGGCTGGGCTGGAACACGGAGTTGCTGCCGGCCGGGTCGATCACATAGCCGAACTGCAACACCTGTTGATTGGGGTTGTTCCGCCACAATTCACCCAAGTAGCTGAGGTTGACCAAGTTCAGGGTGTTGGTGCTGTTGTTCATAAAGGCCGCGCCGAAAGCGACGATCCCGGACTTGGTGGTGGCGATGAGGCCCAGGGCCCGGTTGGTGATGCTGGCCAGTGAGGTGCCATCCGCGTAGTAGTTGCCGCCGTTATCGAGGATGGCGCCCTGGCTCTGGTCGCCTTTGGTGGCGCCGAGCCAGAGCAGGTTCTGCGCCCAGCCGTACCAGCCCGACATGGTCTTGCCGAGGCCCAGGCCACCGATCGCGCCGCTGGGGAGCACCGGGTAGCCGAAATCAACCGGGTTATCGATAGAATAGGTAGGCGAGGACGCCATATTGGCCAAGGCGTAGGACCCGTTGGTGAGCATGGCCGCCACATTGGTCAGCGCGTAGGTCAGGCTGACGGGGTTGTTCCCCTCGGTGCTGCTGCCGCCATTGATGGGGAGGGAATTGAAGTCCTGCGTATAGGGCTGGCCGCTGTTCGTGTAAGCGACGAAAGAGTGCGCGGGAACGGCGACTACGGTCAAGGCCACAGGGGCGCTGGTGATCGAGCCGCCGGGATTGGAGACCACGATCACGTAGTTGGTGGCGTCGCTGCTGGCCGTGCCGAGAATGGCCAGGTTCGGGGTCGCGGTGCCGCTGTAATGACCGTTGTCGGACAAGGGCTTCAGCCCAGTGGCGATGGCGGTGGTTTTGTTCGTCGAGGTGTACCACTGATAATTCAAGAGCGCCCCGTAGGCGGCGGAGAAGTTCGTGCTGTTGCGCCCGAGGAACGTGGTCAAGGCGATCGGCGGCTGAATCATGGCCGGGGGGGCGTAGAGGCTATAGAGTTGGGCCACGGCATTGCTGGCCGACCCGGCGAGGTTGGTAACGCTCAGCGAATAAACCCCGGCGTCGTTGGCACCCAACTGGACGATGCTCAGGCTGGCGGTCGCCGTGCCACTCAGCGTGGAACCGTTGGCCGTCGGTCCGTCGGACAACGGAGTTCCATTGAAATACCATTGATAGCCGCCCTTGGGGTCGGTGCCACTCACGAAGGTGGCGGTGATGGTCTGGTTATTGCCGACATAATTGGTGAGATTCTGGAGGGGGCTGAGCACGGGAGGCGTCAACCCGCCGACGGTCAGCGTCGCCACTGTGCTGGTGACGGCGCCGTAGGTGTTGCTGACAATGCAGTCGAACATCGCGCCGTTGTAGGAGACATCCACCGCCGTCAACGCCAGGCTGGGGCTGACCTGCCCGGACACATTGGTGCCGCTTTGCTGCCATTGATAGGTCAACGGGTAGGGAGAAGTCGCACCCACGGTGAAACCGACGTTGTCGCCGACCGCGGCGGACACGTTCGCGGGCTGGCTGGTGATCACCGGGCGCAGGTCAGGAGTGAAGGTGACGGACTTGTAGACGATGTTAGTCAACTGGTTGAGCCCGTCGCCGGGCGGCTTGACCACGGTGGTCAAAATGTTCAGGTTCGTCGTCACGACGAGGTTGGCGCCCGAGGTAACGGTATTGGTATCATTGATCCGGATGACCCGATTGCCGTAGTAGGTACTGCCGGCGTTGCCGGTGTCCGTAGTGGTGGCATACACCACCGGGTTGGTCCCGCTCCAGTCCACGGTCACGCTAAAACAGCCTACCAACACGTTGGTGCTGGCCGCATTGGTCATGATGCCGGTCGTCAAACCGTTGTACCCTGGAATGGCCAGGTTATAGGCCAACTTCCAGGCCAGGCCGGACTTGATATATTTTTGCACCCCGTAGGTCGTGTCCGCCAGATAAGCCACATTGTTCTGCGGGTTGATGTCAAATCCGACACAGGTGTTATAGGGGGCTTGTGCCTGGATCTCCAGGTGCAGGAACGAGGCGCTTTGCGGGTATGCCACCGGGTTGTTGAAGAAATCCACAAAGGAATAGACGCCCGCGGGATAAAGGCTTACCGACTCGCTGCTCTTAACGCTGGCATAAACCGCGTGGTTGACGACTTTACTGCACGAGGTGAGGGCGATGTTCTGGAATTGAATCGGCCCGGCGGTGGTGACCCCCGGGTTGAAGTAGAGGCTGCCGTAACCGTTGCCGCAGCCCCAGAAGTTGCCAGCCCCGTCCGTCGCCACGCCCCGGGGATTGGTCTTGCCGGTCGCAATGCCGTACCAACCGCCGCCGCGATACACGTTCACATAATTGCCGAAGGCGTCCACCGTGCCGATGCCGCGGTCGTAGCTCAGGTTGGAGGGTGCCGTCTGTTGTCCGGTCGTGATGGACAGGATGTCCCCTTGATACGCGGCGAAGGTCACCACGCTCTTGTCACCGGCCAGGGTCAGGTTGCCTTCCGTGCCCGCGTTGCCGTTCAACAACATGGCCCCGGACCCGTTAGTAGGAATCGCGACCTGGACCGAGGGCACCGTCTGGTTGGTCCCATTCGGGTCGAACTGGTCAATGAATAGCTGGTTTTGGCGGCTGCCGGTGATATCGGAGGCCGAATAACTGGTAATGCCGGCAATGGCGCCGAGCGGGGAACACCGGCCCGGACCCCCATCGCCTTCCTGGAGGACGGCCAAATAGCCGGGGGTAAAGATGGGGGTTTGGGCGTGAGCGCCAGCGCCCGTGAGCGCGGCCCCAAGGGCAGCCAACAGGAGTGGCTTAATGAATGGTTGCGTTATCATAGATGGTCTTATCATTATATCAGTCGATTCAGACAAGAAGCTAACCCCTCTCCGTGCCGCTGCTGCAACGACCAGGTTACGAAACCGTGACATCCGCTCCTGGATACAGCATCAGGTCGCGTAGCCCGGACATCCCGGTCTGTCGTTCGCGGGCTTCCGACCGCTGAGGGCCGGAATGGCCTCAGCATTCCGGTTCCCCAGGGACGACCCGACCGGAAAGCGGGCGAAACGGCAGGCTCGAAAGCCGGCTCGGTGGGGACGCGGTGGCCAGCGGCCCAAAAGGCTATGATATCTATCGGCTAATGGCCTGATTAACCGACCGTTAGGCACGGCGGAGCATGAAGTAAGAGACTCCGATCCCCATAGCTGATAAACCGCAAGAGGCTACAGCGGCAGGCCAGGGCGCACCGAAAAGTGAGCCGAGCACGAAGGTGCCGAAAGCACAAAGCCCAATGGACCCAACAATGGTCTCAACCCGTTTCTGGGGCGTCGCTGGTTCAGGCTGTTTCGTTTCGTTCATGGCTTCACTTCGACCATTGTCTATAATGACCGGCGTTAGTTACTCTTCCATCAACAATCTGGCAGGTCAAGGGCTGATGCTCCGATTTGTAGGTAGAGGCTGCCGATGATGGGGGCCTCGCCTTGAACCTGGACCACACCAGATTTCGTAGCCCTGGTGGTTATACTGCCAGATTTATGAATGAGCAGAAAAAGCGTTGCTGGAGTAGGGTGTGGGCATGAAAACGAAGCTGTCTCACGAACATGTGCCCTAAGCCCTGCTTTTACAGATTATCGGCGGCTCTGGGCTCTCCAGGTTCTCTCGTCTTGATGTCGGTTGCGGGAAAGATCAGCGCCGACAAAGTATCGAGCATAACGGAAGCACTCCATGAATTCGATTCGACGAAGACTCCTGTCGTCAAAGTGCCGGGAGATTTCACAAAACGTGGCGATTTCAGGGTCAGGGTAACCCAGGACACGGTTGAACTGGAGAACTTGTGGAAAGCGACGGGATTGTGAACCATGATCAATATTCCACCACTTGACCTTCTGGTGTGTGTGATGCTTTTTGGCCCAAGCGTTTTGAGCTTGGCATTTACGCTCATGGCCAGGAAGTTCGTCCAAAACGCTAGCCTCCGTAAGGTCTGCATGGTCATCGCCTTTGTCCTGCTCGTGGTACAGGGCAGGTGGCTCTTGAAGGCCATGGTCGGGCTCCTGAAATACCGTGACGATTCATCCGCCGTGCTTTTCACGATAGCAGGCTCCATTGGCTTCATTGTCGCTGCCGCCTTTTGGGTGAAGTATTTTCTGCGCGCTGCCAAACCAGGTGGCCGAAATGAAGGCACCGGCGAGATCCCACCGGTTAAACGTCCCTGAGTCCTCTGGTTAAGCGAAGGCATGGAGACAGGAACCGAGTTGAGCCATTACAGCCCAGCCCAGTCCCCCATCCCCTTGATTGTTGGGTGGTTCAGCCGTCTTGCGCATTCAACCAGCCTGGCGTAGTCATCGTTTTGATCTCGGTGGCGCTGATGATGATGGCTGCCCCAGGGTGATTTCTTGCTTCAGGTATTCGTTTTGCCTTTCGGTGGTGGTTGAGGGTTGATGGTGATTCGTGAAATTGAAGGCCAGCCACACCTCGAAGAGCATGGCTGGCCTGGATTGGGGGAGGGGAAAAGCGAACCAATTTGGTTCGGTTTTGGTTCTGGTCAGGCTTCCTCGTCTGATGAAATTCGGGATGGTCGTAACCTGAATGTCACATGCCATAATAAGAACCATGGTATAAGCTAACCGCGTAATTGGGACAAAGTGCCCTCTCGATGGCAGGCGGTGACCCGTCCAGCCGAGGGAATCCTGTGCCGTTGATTTATGACTCGGAATGCTAAACAAGCCTTTACTCTGATTGAGTTGCTGGTGGTGATCGCGATTATAGCGATCCTGGCCGCCATGCTCCTCCCCGCCCTCGCCCGCGCCAAAAAGGCTGCGCAGCGCATTAGTTCCTTGAGCAACCTGAAACAGTGGGGGATTGCGGACACCATGTACCTGGACGATAACAACCAGGTGTTCCCGGGAACGAAAATCCCCAATGGCACCCCCGGCGCCCCCGGCGATTACAACGAAGACCAACCCCGCTGGCTGGACCTGACGGATGTCGAATACGCCAACAACCAGGGCGGCACGAGCTATGGGAGGGACGCCTGGTTCAACGCGCTGCCGCCCTACATCAAGAGCAAGCCCCTCTGGCAATACGCCCTCTCGGCCACCGGGCCGTCGGATTACAATGACGGCAAGAACATCTTTCATTGCCCCACCGCCGTCTCCGCCCCAACCGACCCCGGGCTCAACCCCGGCACCCGCGCGATCTTCCAATACGGCATGAATTCCAAGGGGATGTGGGAACAGGGTGGCACGGTCGAGGTGCTGCCAATGAAGTTGCAGGTGGTGAAAAACCCGGCCGCTTTTGTGATGTTTTCCGACAACCGTGTTCGCTCCGATGAAACCCCCTATTATGGAACCGACGCCACCAAGGCGTCCACGCTCGGCAGCCCGCAGAACTATACCAGTCGCTTCTCCTCGCGCCATGGCGACGGCGGCAACCTCGCCTTCAGTGATGGCCATGCGGGTTATTACAAATACACTTACGTTTGCGCGCCCTACAATGGCAAGCCCTGTGACCCCGGAAAGCCCGATATCAACTGGTCCCACGACGGCACCTCCGTGGACGGCCTCAAACCCCAGTAAACCAGGGACGATACCACAGCCCACTGCCACGTCGATTACCTTGCCATGCGCGCCGTTCGAAAACTAACTCACCACAGCACGGCCGTCCTCCTGCTCCTGGCGGGGCTGTGGCTCGCCTCGCCCGCCTGTTCCCTTGGGGCGGAAGGCACTTTACATTACCTCCCTGAGGGACGGCCTGACGCCGCGGTGCTCCT
>TBL_comb47_HYPODRAFT_10006581_pt1 | contig 12521 bp, 13 predicted proteins | sample TroBogypolimnion_40_FD_10682 | JGI IMG/M metagenome (IMG submission 10682)
GGGTAGAGGGCCTTTCAGGCCCTCACACCCTTCGGGCCCTCAACCTGGAACGCCCCAAAGGGTCAGCAAGCTTCGCTTGCAACCTGGAACCGCCGTAGGCGGTTCTAAGGGCGTTCAGAGGAATCCGACAACGAATGCGTAGCAAAATCGGTGTTGCAATCTATAGTATCATTCTCATTGCAGGTTTGCGTTTACTTGTGACTTCTGATTTTTTAAATACGACAGGTCCGTTGCGAAGATCATATTGTTTATTTTGTGAGGTTATTGGATTAATTTCCGCGGTGAAATTACGCACATTGATGAATCCATTGACTGAATCAACTTCATATTGAAGATTTTGTATAGATTGAAATCCTTCTCTGGTTTGACTAATATAACGTGCAAATTCTTGTTTATTTACACTACGATTTACGCCGTCGTGCAATAATAATACATTTTTATCCATAATTGGATAAAATTGGGAGCGGTCAATGTTCATATTGGCCGATTTGACGCGTTTTTGAAGGAGATTGTCTTCATATCCCCATGCCCAGAAATTGGGAAATCCGCCGATGGCTTCAAAATCAGAAGCCTTTATAGAGACAATTCCACCGAGTGTATATTCAAAACCATAAAAATGTTTCACGTTACCGTGGGTAGTATCATAATCGAAGAAATTTTTTGTTAGCGGCATAATATCAATATCATTAAATACGATTGTAATATTTTTGTAATCGTTGGGATAGGTATTTTTCAACATGAGGAATCCAATATTTTTCATGGCTCCGCGATTGAATTCACGATTATCACATTGATGCACATAAAATATTTTATAGTCTGTGGGAGCATAATCTTCCATCATAGCTTTCATATGTCGGGAAAAGAATTGTTGTTGTTGCAATCTATCTCTATAGGGAACAATGAAAACGAGTTTGGGAGTGGATTCAACTATAGGTTCTTGAACTGATTCATTCGTTGTCGGATTTCCGGAGGAAATCCTAGTCAGAGGACCCAAAGGGTCCTCAACCGAGCAACCGAAGGTTGCCAAGGGCAACGAATCTAGGTTTTGTTTTGCTGCGCTAGCCTGATCAGAAAATCTTCGATTTTCAAGCGGCTCTACAAAACCTTCAGGAACTGTTTCTGGTTCTTGGACTGGTTCTGGTTCTTGAACTGGTTCTGGTTCTTGAACTGGTTCTGGTTCTTGAACTGGTTCTGGTTCTTGAACTGGTTCTGGTTCGACTACATGTTCTGGTTCAACGACTGGTTCAGATTCAACAACTGGTTCAGGCTCAACGACCGGTTCAGATTCAACGACAGGTTCAGGTTCTTGAACTGGTTCAGGTTCTTGAACTGGTTCAGATTCAACGACAGGTTCAGGTTCTTGAACTGGTTCAGGTTCTTGAACTGGTTCAGATTCAACAACTGGTTCAGGAACTGTTTCTGGTTCAGGTTCTTGAACTGGTTCAGATTCAACGACTGGTTCAGATTCAACGACTGGTTCTGGTTCTTGAACTGGTTCTGGTTCAACGACCGGTTCAGATTCAACAACTGGTTCAGGTTCTTGAACTGGTTCTGGTTCGACTACATATTCTGGTTCAACGACCGGTTCAGATTCAACGACCGGTTCAGATTCAACAACTGGTTCAGGCTCAACGACCGGTTCAGATTCAACAACTGGTTCTGACTCAACTACAGGTTCAGGCTCAACGAACGGTTCAGGCTCAACAACATGTTCAGGTTCTTGAACTGGTTCAGGTTCAACTACTGGTTCAGGTTCAACTACTGGTTCAGGTTCAACTACTGGTTCAGGTTCTTGAACTGGTTCAGGCTCAACTACATGTTCAGGTTCTTGAACTGGTTCTGGTTCAACTACTGGTTCAGGTTCAACTATTGGTTCAGATTCAACAACTGGTTCAGGTTCAACTACTGGTTCAGGTTCAACTACTGGTTCAGCAAACGGTTCACTAATAACGTTTTCAACGTTATCTTCAAATTCAATGGTAATGTTCTCTTCCGCCATTGTAAATATATTATTATTAATATTTTTTTTTGATAATAATATCGTATAGGAATACTCTAAATATATGAATCACGGTCTTCTATCATCCATCGATTTCGATGAGCTTCGCTCATCTACATCTACGGATGATTGAGGTTTTACGACACCTCTGGTGCCCGTAAAACCTTTATAATAAATTGTATAGACATTCGTTGTCGGATTTCCAAGCTTCGCAAAGGAAATCCTAGTCAGAGGACCCAAAGGGTCCTCAACCGAGCAACCGAAGGTTGCCAAGGGCAACGAATCTAGGTTTTGTTTTGCTGCGCTAGCCTGATCAGAAAATCTTCAAGCGGCTCTACAAAACCTTCAACAGAATGAAAAAACTTGTAAAAAAAACATATGTATGAATATATTATCACGATGCCTACCGTATTCGTGAATACTTCGCTCAGCAATCTCCAAAAATCTACCGTGACAGGAAATACGGTGATAATACCCAACGGTGTGTATACATGGACAGGACGTTTATCGATTATTGGAAATAATATTACAGTCCAAGCAGCAACACCGGGAGGAGTTGTATTTACTGGTGGCAATATATCGGTGGATATTTCTGGAAATAATAATACTTTAACTGGTATCCAATTTGTTAATACTTCGGCAAATATGGGAATAAACAGTATCAAAGTGAATGGTGTCAATAAAAACGATTTAATCTCAGTTTTAGGAAATAATAATACAGTGTCTTTTGTAAATATTAAAAGTGTTTATGCCTATCATTTCATCACCGTTTACGGAACTTCCCAATATACAACTATAAACAACATAAATGTCCAAAATAAAATGTTGGACGCTAGTGGAACTTTAATAGCTAGCATGATTCAATTACAAGGTAGTCCCACATTGACTAACAATCATTATATACACCATTGTACCTTTCAAGGAATGACAAACGGAAATGGTGGTGATAATGGTTGTGAACCCATTCGTGTAGGAGATAGTATTTATTCGACATGTGATCTACGAACAATCATAGAATATTGTGTATTTGATAATACATATCTGGCTGATAGCGAATCCATTTCAGTAAAATCAATGAACAACGTGTTTAGATATAATACATTTTCGAACAATTTGGCTTCATATATCAGTTTTCGTAATGGTAATAATAATGTTGCTTATGGTAATTTTTTTATAAATTCGTCAGGTATTCGTTTCAAACAAGCGTCCAATATATCAGTGTATAACAATTATTTTTTCCAAAACGAACAACCACTTACATTTGTTGATGTGAGTAAATATGTAAATTATCAAACACTATATCATAACAACATAAATATACAAAATAATACGTTTTATAATTGTTTGTCCATCATGTTGGACACCTATGACTTAAGTAACAACGTATTTGCAAACAATATACTTTATGGAGATGGTAATGGACCGCCATTATCTGTCCCCAGTATGGTGCGAACATTATATCCTAATTCCGGATTGCAAACAGGTGATAACGGAAATATTAATTTGACTGTGAATGGTGGTGCTAATCCACTCATCATTGGGGATATTAATGGATTTAATCTCATAGGTAATATGTTTGTTGGTACACTTGGTCAACCAACATCCGGGTTTGCGAACATAAACCCAAATCTTCAACAAAACAGTGCAGGTTATTACGGTATTGTTCAAGGCAGTCCAGCAACAGGATACAGTAGTGTTCCCAATGCCCCGCTACTGGTCATTCCCGGAACGAACACAGACACGTCAATTGTTTACGATATAACCGGACAGTTAAGAAATTCACAACCAGGAGATACAGGTTGTAGTCAAATAATAACTTTGTCATCGGGAATAGCGGTCAATAAACCATTATCATTGACAGATGTAGGTGTGATGTATTCTATATATACACCATGAACACACATTCGTTGTCCTTAGCAACCTTCGGTTGCCTAAGGACGGCTCTGCAAAACCTTCAGAGTTATTTGTATTTTTCCAAAATACAATTAGGTATTAATGTCGTTCGCATATTTTCCAATTTTTTGAAACATTTATTGATAGTAACTTCACTCACGCCACAAATCTGTTTGATATCATATTTCGATATATTCAGATTACAATTCTGGGAAATGAAGAATACAATACCCGCTGCAATTGCATGCGGCGTGTTGTCCATGATTGAACCAGCATGTTCAATCTTTTGAGCGACGAATTTCGATAACATCGTGAGTTCCGCATTGACATTTAGTTTGCTGCAATATCGTTCTATGAAGGAACTTGGTGTGGTTTGTTGCAGATTCGTCTGTTGTGACGGTTCGACATCACGTTCGATATTATTCAATATATTGACTGCAGTTGAGCACCCATTGGTGGCACTCGTTTTATCAAGTTTGAAAATCTCCGAAATTTCATGTGCAGTGCGTGGACAACTATTAAGACGACATGAAATATAAATGGATGCGGCCTTGATTCCATCGCGATTGAGACCTCGAAACATTTTTTGTTCCGATATATCTTTATGTATAATCATGGCGTCGTCAATGAAAATTTTGGGAATACCGGCGTTCTGGGCCATAATGGTAATGAATTGGAATTCTTCGTAGAGTGATTTTTCTTTATGAGGCATCGACTGCCATTCGGTCCATTTGCGAATCTTTTTCATTTCGTAGGATGATTTCGTCGTGCAAAGAATTTTGCATCCATAAGAGGATTCGACTAGCAATGGATTTATAGGATTACCGCAGCGGGTGGGGTCATTCGTATTTTTATCGTCTGCACCATAGAAACGCCATTCTGGGGAATAATCGAGAGTATTTTTATAGATGATACCACACTTGGTATTTGTGCAGGTAGGGAACCCATCCTCCATGATAATAAGGACGGAATTACAAAGAGTGCATAGGTCTAATTCACGATTATTAGGTTTCAACAAGTTAGTATTTGAAGACTCTTTAAAATGCGTGGGTTGAGTCGCATTGCGACTCTTTATACAATTGAACACTATATTATCTTGCGAATCGGCTTGTTCATAGATACATTCTAGTTCGGATGAAGTATTCTCGACTAATTGTTTTTTATCTGTGTCGAAAACGTTCCATAATTTGGATTTATCCAAGGTTGTAAGTGTCTTTTTGTTTTTTTTTGTTTTACTACGAGTGAATGATTCGGGAATGAACTTCGTTCCGAACTCATTCGTTGTCGGATTCATCTGAACGCCCTCAGACCCGCCTACCTTCGGTGTGGCGGTTCCAGGTTGCAAGCGAAGCTTGCTGACCCGTTGGGGCGTTCCAGGTTGAGGGCCTTTCAGGCCCTCTGACTGCGGCTCTGCAAAACCTTCATTCAGTAGAGAAGCTATCTTCTGATTGGGTAGTTGTATGCTATAAGGAACGTAAGCCTCACTACCTGGAGTAATATTTAGAGAGGCAATGTTCATATATTTTTGAGGTAAAAGGTCTATATTATTCGTCAAATTATCTTTATGTTTTTTTCGTTTGAATATAATTATGTTTGGAGTGTTTTGTTCCATAGTGATAGCGATAATAAATATGATTTATTTTTAACAGTAAGATTCAATTTTATAATGTAATTATATTATAACTACAATAAATTAAATATGGAAAATATAGCAAAATTAGCACAAGCAAAAGGACTAGAAGGATTAGCAGCAGGAGCAGTAGGACTAGTAGGTGGACCAGCAGGAGCAGGACCAGGACCAGCAGCAGGTTCCGGACCAACTGCAGCAATTCAAGTAACTGCTGGAGAAAAGAAAAATGCAGTAATCGAAGAAATATGTAATATTGTAAAAGGACAAAAGGGTATTATAGAAGACGAATTTAAAAAACAAATAAAAGGATTTTTTCAAGAAACACTAAAAACCAACAGCCCGTTAGGCGAAAAAATGACAAAATTATCACAAGATGTTATTCAATATGAAATAAAATCTTCTTTATTAGACAATTATTTTGTGCAACATCAAATGATAATTATATTATATGGTGAGTTAGGTGCAACTATTTTGAACAATTATTTTATTGAACATCTGAATGAAAAAAAAGATTTACAAAATTTGAGTTCAAGTAAAATATTAGATGAATTATTGAAAGAATTAAGTCGTAAAGAAGAAGTTGTAGGTGGACAGGGTTCTAGTGTTGCAACGAACCTACCTATTATTTCCGAACCAGATATTATTTCTGTTGGAGGGCAGGTGTTACAAAAGGGAGGGACAGAACCAGCGACTAGTTTGGAACAATTATTACGTTATTTCCCAGCAGATGGTAATGCGAAATATTTTAACAGTAAAATGGCACATATTATTGAAAAAGGCATTTCCGATGCTGTTAGAGAAACATTGCAATCACAAGATATAAAAATGTTAATCCATACACAAATTGAAGGACATGTACAAAAATATATGTCAGAAATAATAACAAAATTCGCAGGTGAAGATAAAACCGACAACGCAATAAAGCTAAAAAAAATGATGTTGTATACTTTATTACACAAAAAAGTGATTCGTCGTCGATTTAAAAACGCTATTGAAAAAGCAATTGAATTATGTATTGCAAAAACTAATGAAGGTGAACCCTCCAATAATATACAACAAAATATGATAAATAGTATGATTGAACAAGTGCACATTTTTTTTAGTGGCAAAAAGTCGGGTGAAAATACAGAAGAAGTGAGCATTACTGGTGTAATTGGCAATACCTTAGATCAAGAAGGCGGTAAAACGAAAGGGAAAAAAATAAATAAACGTAAAACGAAAAAGCATAAAACGAACGGTCGGTCTAGACGTCTTTGAAAAAGATTTTCCGATTGACTTCGCTCTCCTGATAATTGTTCGTTGGTTCGGACCGTGTGCTGTTATATCTGGTATTATCGATTTTCTTTTCTAATTTGTCAAATATTTCTTGTTTATAGACCAGATTACCAGTGGGTTTATAGCTACCAATTGGTGTGTATTGTTTCTTATCTTTTCCTCCGGTATCAACACCTCCACCTCCACGTTCATTCAACATTTTAGAATTGGGGTTATCATCAGCATCTTCTCCTTTGACTTCGATAACATTACCCTTTTCATCAAGAATAATCCCCCGTTTTTTCTTGACTTCATTACGAACGTAGGTTGGAACCCAATTTTCCCACGAAATAAAGAGGGTATTCGGATGCATGTAGCGTATAAAGAACCCATTTTCCTCTAATTTTGTGACGACATAAGCGATGCAATCCCCCTTATCGTAAATAGGTTCTCCAAATATATATTCTGGAACCGTAAACCAAACATATTTGTCGTTTCGTTTGGTTCTACCGGTAAGTTGAATGCGATGTTGAATTCGGTTGAGAATTTTATTGAAGATAGAAACTTGTTTCAAATCACGTTGCTGTTTTTTCTCATACAAATCATCGATGTTTATTTTTTTGACTGCGTCATCGTCATTCACGTATAAAAAACATGACATATTTTGTTATATTATTTACTATAAGATAACAAATATAAAAACTCGTGGCGATTTACACACAAAGAATGGAACCTATTATAGAACCAGAAACAGTCACGGTAACAGAAATCAAACCTATAATAAAACATTTGGTATTGGCAGGCGGCGGGGCATTTGGATTTGTCGCATATGGCGCACTAAGAGAGAGTCATAAAATTGGTGTATGGAACTTAGATAACATTGAATCGATGTATGGAACGTCATCGGGGGCGATATGGTTGACCATGATTTCTCTTAAATTCGATTGGACGGTTCTCGATGATTTCTTTATCAAACGTCCGTGGCACAATGTGTTTAAAATTAATGTGAATACCATTATGAAAGCATACACTGAATGTGGTATTTTGAATAAAGATGTCATTGATGAATCGTTCCGACCCCTTTTTAATGCTAAGGACATATCAATGGACGTCACAATGAAAGAATTGTATGAGATAACGGGTATAGAATTGCATATGTACGGGACGGAAATCGACGATTTCAAAATGGTAGATTTTTCGTATAAGACGCATCCTGAATGGAAAGTCTTGGATGTGGTGTATATTTCGAGCTGTTTGCCGATTCTATTTTCACCGCATAAAATAAACAACAAAACGTATTGCGACGGTGGGTTTTTTAGCAATTATCCTATATATTATTGCTGTAAAAACGTTGATAATCCTGACGAAATCATGGGTATTCGTGGGAAATTCAAAAAGAGATGTGAAGATGCTGAAGTATCGCTGTTTGATTATATTCTGTCGTTGATGCTAAAAATGAAGGATACATTGACAGCATCAGAAGAAAAAATAAATATAAAACATGAATTAGCTATAGAAAATGGTATAGTATCTATTTATGATATTTATTTAGCAACTTCAACCATGGAAGAGCGAATACAATTAATACAAAAGGGTGTAGATGCAGCTATACAACGATTCGGTCAGAGAAGCGTAGCTTCTCAACAACTAACTTCGAAGGTAGCTTCGCTACCGGAGAAGTTCGGAAAAGAATGAATCATTCGGAAAAGAATGAATCATTCGGAAACGAATATATAAAATAATATGTAGATTATGTATAGACTATGGCTAATTTAGTAACGTATTTGAGTGAAAAGGCGAGACCCTATAGCATGTTTATTTCGGTCATATTCTTGATAATAATTTTTTTAATTGCGAGTGTGCTCTTATACCGCCAGTTCTCCAAAAGCAATTTAAGTCAAACGAAAAAATTTGAGGATGTAGCCAACAACGGCAGTCGAATGAACGAGATTACGGTGAGAATGTTTCATGTGGATTGGTGTCCTCATTGCAAAACGTCGTTACCCGAATGGCAATCATTCTATGAACAATATGATGGAACCAAAGTGAATGGATATATGATTGTATGTAAAAGTGAAAATTGCACAAACGATAAAGACCCGCAAATAAAGGGAATGTTGGACGAATATAAAATTTCGTCGTTTCCTACCGTGTTCGCACTGAAAGACGATAAACGATATGATTTCGATTCCAAGGTGACCAAGGGCGCTTTAGACCAATTTGTTCAATATATTACTTCACAAGACTCATAAATATATGCATATATAGTAATGAAACGAACACAAAACAACAGAAACATCCATAATACAACCCAAAAACGTAAATCCCGTTCCCATTACAGTCGCAGCGATTTCCAGAGCAATGATGGTATGTTGACTTCAGTATGGGGTCCGAGTATGTGGCACTATTTGCATACGATGAGTTTCAATTATCCAGTGAAACCAACATGCGATGATAAAACAAATTACCGTAATTTTGTATTGAATTTGAAGTATGTTCTCCCATGTGGGAAATGTAGGATGAATTTATGTAAAAACTTTAAGAAATTGCCATTGAAAATGGGTCAAATGAAATCGCGGGAAACGTTCTCCAAATACATTTATAATTTGCACGAATTAATAAATCACATGTTGGATAAAAAATCAGGATTGTCGTATAAGGATGTGAGAGAACGCTACGAACATTTTAGGGCAAGATGCGCGGATAACAAAAAGAATCCCAGCGGTGAGGTAGTGAAATCGGAAATTGGTTGCACCGAGCCATTTTATGGCGAGAAAACAAAATGTGTATTACATATTGTTCCCCAAAAGAAAAAATGTGAATCTTTCAAGATTGACATTAAAGAAAAATCGTAGTAAACGTGTTTTTCTATACATAATATATATCAAATATATTATATATATCATGTCTAGTGCTAATGAAACATGTACTGATAAAAAATGTACATTATCAAAAGAGCAAAACCCATTCGAACGTTCTACCGATTCATTAAAACCGTCGACGAAGATACCATTCTGGTCTGATGACCCGAATATTTTATTGAAATCTGAATACTTGTTGGAATTTTTTCCAACGGAGAATATGACCTACGAACAAAAATTAAATGCTATTACGCGCTTGATAGTAGTAATGACTATTGTTGGATTTGTAGTATCACAAAATATTAGATTATTAGTGGTTTCTGTTATCACACTTACAACGATTTATTTGTATTATGTGTATCAAAAGAAGGAGATGCAAAAGAAAGAGGGAAAAAAAGTGAAATTCGAAAATTTTGATACGGCCCCATCCGGACCTCCAGGTCTTTCATCTCTTTCATCTCTTTCATCTCTTTCAGGTCCAGTTACCGCGGCACTCAACAAAACCGGCAGTAATATCGACCCGTCCCAGGTGTTTGAATCCCCTTCGGCACAAAATCCATTTTCGAACGTATTGATGTCAGATTATGATTATAATCCGAACAGAAAACCTGCCGCTCCTTCCTTCAATGAGAACATCAATCAGGATATATTGGGTCAGGCGAAACAACTGGTGAAAAACGCCAATCCGGACCAACCAGATATCGCGGACAAACTTTTCAAGGATTTAGGCGACCAATTGTATTTTGAGCAATCGTTACGCCCTTTTAATTCGAATCCGAGCACGACGATTCCCAATGACCAAGGGGCTTTTGCCGATTTCTGTTTTGGCGGATTCATCAGCGCGAAAGAAGGGAACTCCTTTGCTTTGGCACGCAATTTAGCTAGACATCAGAATGTATAACTCCATCAATATTCTATTCTATATTATAGTATATAATACTATAGAATAAACATGGCCTCTGTTAGCAATTATTATTTCAACAATCTAGGACGAATTGGCGAAGATTCCACAGATATTACCCAACGAACCGTATCCAATACGAAATTCGCCAACTACATGTTATCGAATTTTGTCAGCGACAAATTGTCCGATTCACATGTGAACTTTGCTACGCAACAACCCACTATGATGTTTAATGGCAGTCGCGGCGCGGGTATCGGAGCGTCAGTCATTGATTCAGACTCTATTTTAATGCTTAATACCACAAATGAGCGTTCTTTAGAAAAATTGCAATTAATGCAACGACCCTTTATCACGGTTCCTTATTTAGGAAGAGGTGCAGGTGACCCCACATTAGAGGCGCAATTACAGCAGGGAGAAAACGTTCACGACAAGAAGAGTGTATCAACGGTGACCGAACAATCGTTCACCGGATTCACAATGTTTCATAGTGATGATAAAATGGCACAACATGCGAATGACCCTGCTAATTCTATCGAAGAGTCGGCTTTGGACGGATGGACTAGAGGAGGTATGGCGTCGCGCGAAATGTCGTCGGACAATCATTTTAAGATGATGCACCGACCGACTGATAGTGCGTATTAGGATAATATATCAATATAATGTAAATTATATGCCAAGTAGTTCTGTTGATGGCGGGGAATCGGGTCAATCCGAAATTGCTAATAAACAAGAAACCTCTGTTCAATCACTATCAGACTATTTCGGCCAACATGATGGTGGTAAACATACAAAGAATATAAAGAATGGTAAGAAAAGCAGAAAATCGAGAAAGAATGGTAAAAAATCAAAGAAAAGCAAAAAATCACGCAAAAATAGTAAAAAATAAACCCATATAAACATATTCATTCTATAGCATATATATTTATAGAATGAATTACTCAACAACAAATCCATATATAGAATACAATACAACGGAAGAATACCGCGCCCATATACGCATCATTTTTAAAATGGACTGCGAATCCAAACGAAAAGAAATACAAGAAATATATGGAGATTTAGATAAAGAATCGCTAGATGAACTCTTGTATGACGAAAATCAAATGATATCGGTGATGGACCAACTGTATAAATTTACCGAGCAACATCCTCAGTTTCAAGAACTGTACAGTTTAGCCGCGGCGAAAATGTTGTCCGAGGACCGGACGATTGGACAAGCTGTAATATGTTGTTATGATTTTTTTTATTTGTTTCATCCGTGTTTGTGCACGTTTATTGAGAACCCTGAATCCTTTAACGAATCGTGCCCATATTTTATCCAGTTACGAGATATTATAACACCGGTTTTGCGAAGCAAAACCTAGTGTTGAATGGTGATTTTGTTCCGGTTCACAAAGTGAACCTGCACAAAATACTCCAAACTTATAGGCAAATAAATATTTATATAATGTATAATTATGGCATCAACGCGCAATAAAAATACCCCCGGAAATTATCAATCGGAAACCAACGAAAATATTCGAATCGCTGAATATATGCCTTATCATAGCTTCGCCAAACCCGAACAAACGATGTTTTGCGGCAATGGATTATTACCAGGTCGAGTGGGCTCACAAGGATTATCGCATAATGCTTGCGATGTAGAATCGTTTTTATATGGTATTGGCAGCACCAATTTAGTCAACCCGTTGCCCAAGACGGTAGCGGAATTGAAACCTCTGCAAAGTTTGAATGTGATGAATAAGACACCACTACTATTACCGAACCCACTGGTAATAACACCTTACCAACGCATATTGCCGTCGTAAAGGTTTTACGGGCACCATAGGTGCCGTAAAACCTCAATCATCCGTAGATGTAGATGAGCTTCGCCAAAGAATTCCCGAAGGGAATTCTAGGTTGGCACCTTCGGAAAGAGACCCCATAGGGGTCTCTACCCTTGTGGTGCCGGACTCATCGAAATCGATGGATGATAAATCG
>TBL_comb47_HYPODRAFT_10006583_pt1 | contig 12520 bp, 10 predicted proteins | sample TroBogypolimnion_40_FD_10682 | JGI IMG/M metagenome (IMG submission 10682)
CAGCAATGCAAAAGGCTGAGCCGTTTTGCGCCGCTCGATAGCCCATGGCATCAGCGCCTGATGATGTTCCTCGACGATATAAACGGCTTTCCCGCCAATCATCTTTACGGTATATTCCATACCTTGCCTTATATCAGCGCCTGTTATCAGGCATCATATCTGCGTCTTGCCGAACACGTTGATAACTCTCACGCCGCAGATCAGGTCATGCGGGGCGCGACCGAAAATATAAACGAAAAACGGCGCGATAATACCAAGTACCATCATCAGAACGGTAAACAGGAAAGCGCGATATAAATAAACTTCGCTGATGTCGTTTTTCGTAATGAAGATACCCCAGAACCACATGCCGAAAGTCTGGGCAAAATATCCCAGCGTCACGCCGTAATAAATCATAACCAGGCAAAGGGCTGTTACCGCGGTAACAGTATATATGCCTTTGAGCGTCACGGTCTGGATCCAGCGGGCCTCATTTTCCGCACCGCTCAGACAAATGTAACTTTTCCCGTTTTTTATGTCCTCCCAGCGCGCGCCCTGGATGTAACCGGCCGATTCACAGGCTTTTGTACACGGCGGAGACTCCGCCTTCAAGTTATCGAGAATCGTTACCCTTTTCACTGGTTTCTCCGGTTCCGCCTGAACCGGTTTTTCTGCAGCCGGAGTCTGTGCCGGAGTTTCCGTAACCTCGGCAACCTGTTTTTTATCGGCGGAGGGAGAGACTACCACCTTTTTAACTTTAGCCGGTGCTGCGGACGGCGGGGCTGAAACATTCTTAGCTTCAGGAACCGCTTCCTGGACAGGAGCTTCTTTTTCTTCCGGCGGAGCCAAAATATACTGCTGCGGCAAAGCTGCAACGGAGTTGTCGGTCTTATCGCCGGCATACGAATAGGCATAATAACTGGCAATGGCAAACAGCGGCAGGAACAGGACAACTGTCAAAAAGGCCAGATCAAAAATAAAAGCCCAGATACGCGATGACGCATTTGCCGACTCCGGGGCATGCTGGTAAGTAAAAGAAGTCTTTTCCTGCTTGGGTTTCTTGAAAATTGATTTTATCGAACTGACAGAAGCAAGATTCTGCTGCATCTGTCCGGTTGTTTCTTCAAGACGCTTTGCCTGCCGGCCCAGGTTTTCTTCAACAAAATCCAGTTCGGCAACGGTTTTCCACTTCCCCAGCAGAGAGTTTCTTATCGGGGTATCGCTGTTGACCCGGTCCTCATCAATCCATTTTTTCAGGGTATCCTGGTCAACAGGGCCGTGTTCATTGCCTTCAATATCTTTTATTATGAATTCCATTTTGCGCCCGTTTTTAAGTTATAAAAAATTCAGCATTAATAAGTCTAGATGAATTAAAAGAAAATTCAAATGCAGTTTTTGAAAAACCTGCGCGGCGATTGAGATTGCAATAGATAATTTTTAGGGTAGATTATATTGTGTTATATTTTCAACATTATGGAGCATGGCAGATGGATATTAAAAAATACCTGATTCAAAACAAGATATTGACTGTTTCCGCGGGCATTGCATTCCTTGTTTCGCTGGCTCATATCCTCTTTTGTGCCGACGTGTTCAATGACATAGCCGGATCTTACGGGCCGATGGCCGGGGCGTTCGGCTCCGGGGACTGGGAATGCGCCTTCCCTGAAAATGTGCCTCCGCTTCTTCCTTCGCTGGCAGGTCTTTTCTGTATTGCCGGGGTCAACACCCTTACTGCATTGATTATTGTATCAAGCCTGTTTTACATCCTGGCGATTTTCCCGTTGTATCATTTGCTCAAGTTATATCTTAAACCGGAATACGCGGCATTCGGCTGCCTGCTCTATGTTACTGCGCCTAAAATTATCCGGTTCAGCTGCACCGGCCTTCCGGATGCCGGGAGAAATTTCTTCCTCATCACTGCTGTCTGGCTGCTGCTCAGCTATTTCAGGAAGAACAACGCCATGAAACTGCTGTCTCTGGCATTATGCCTGAGCGGTCTGGTTCTGGTCAGGGCAGAGGGCATCATTTATCTGCCGCTGTTTCTAGTATGGTTTATTGTGATGCATTACCGCACCAGAGAGGCTGCGCCGTTTTCGACCAGCACATTTGCGCTGTTGAAAAAAGTGGCGGTTGTCACGATCCTTCTGCTGATTGTCGTTTCGCCGCGGATGTATCAGGTGTACAATCTTACCGGCATTCCGGCGATTGACTCCAGGCAGTCGGATGTTATTTCCGGACTGCGGGACTTGAGCCTGCCGGTAATTGAAAGCGATGACGCCGTTGTCCTGCCGGGGCCGGGGGCAAAACCATACAATGTGGTTGTTTCCAGGCTGTTGGCGCTGCTGGAATGTTTCTGCAGCGGCAGTTATGAACTGTATCTGGCTATGGCGGTCATCGGTATTCTGCTGTTAAGAAAGCGGAAAGCGGTTACGCTCGAACACTGGGTGCTTTTCAGCTTTGTAATCTGCAATGCGATGATATTCTTTGTGGTCGTGATGAGTGAAAGATTTTTCAACGTCAACACCATGCTGCTGATGCCGTTTACGGTAACGGCCTGCCTGGCTGTATATGATTTCCTTCGTTCAAAAGGCTTGCGCCAACCCGCCCTGCTCGCGGTTACAATCCTGCTCTCCGCTCAAGTCTGCGCCGGGGCGAACAATGCTTTCAGTCTCAAGCAGAATGACAGAGCCAAAGTCGGAAAATGGATAATGGAAAAACAGACCACGCTGCTTCAGGATACCGGCAAAAATGATATTGCCAGAAGACTCGTTATTCTGTCCGACAAACCGCAATATGCATTCTGGTCGAATGCGGAATGGGCAAAATCAACCGGGAAAAAAGGCCAGGAACTGCCGCCGCTGGAAGTATTGCAAGCACAGAATGTTGATATTGCCGTCGTCGGCAAGGAGGATTCCAGCCTTTATCTCCAGGTTATCAAGTCTCCGCATTTCAAGCAGATATTGACGCCGTTCAGTGACAATACCGGCGTTTTTCTGTTTATTCCGGACAAAACCGCGCCTGACTATGTGCCGGCTGACGACGTTGCCGACGATGATTCAAAAGACAAACCGCAAAATATGTCAGGCGGAGGCAAAGCTGCTCCTCAATCCGATCAACCATGAAAATAAATCCGCTTAACGGCCGGATATTTTTACGGCGGACTACTGAATAAAGGAGTTTGCGGAGATGCAGGAAACCGCCCTTTTCATCAGCATTCTAATCCTGATCGCGCTGATTCTGTTTTCAGCGTTCTTCTCCTGCTCGGAAACGGCGCTGTTTTCGCTCAGCCGCGCCAGACTGCTGAACTACAGGAAAGAGCGGTCCGGCACCCGCAGAACAATCGTTGAACTCCTTGACTCCTATCATACTACGCTGATCACGCTGATACTGGCCAACATGTTTGTCAATACCGGCATCGCCATCGTCAACGAACATATCATGGCAACCGCCCGGCTCGGAGCATGGACCACGCGGATACTCTCGATCTTCATCACCGTGGTCATTCTCCTGATCTTGGGGGAGGTCATCCCCAAAACCTTCGCCCTGATCAACTCCGAGAAAGTCTCGGATAAAGTCGCACTGCCCGTATTCGTAATCAAACGCCTGCTCAGTCCGGTCGTGCTGCTGGTGGAAAAAGCGTCTTCATTCATTCTTGACCTGGTCGGCAGAAAGAAAACAGTGCCGCTCACGGCGGATGAATATTCCTCCTATCTGGAAATGGCCGGAACTTCCGGGGCTTTTTCTCCGGCGGAAATGCAGCTGCTGAATACCGCACTTGAACTGCGCGAAAAACAGGTCGCCGAAATAATGACCGGCAGAATCGAAACCTGCACCATCGCCCGGGATCTGCCTACCGAAGAAGTGGTCAATATCATCCGCCGCGAAAAGCGCGAGTTCTTTCCGATTGTGAAGCATGATATTGACGATACCGAGCATTTTTTGTCCGTCAGGGGATTTTTTCTGCTGTCAGAGGAGGAGCGCCGCCAATGGGCGCACAGCAGCGGCGTGTTTTCCGCCATCTCCATCCCGGACAGCACTTCGCTGACCCTGGCCCTGACCTCCATGCGCCGCAGGAAGATCCCCGCCGCGCTGGTTGTGGACGAATATGGCCGGGTTGCCGGGATGATTACTTCCAAGGACATATACGCCGTCATGGTCGGTAATATCACCGGCCCGTACAACGCGCCGGAATTTGACATACAGCAGCTGGACGAACATGCATGGATCATTGACGGCATGATGCCGCTGTACACATTTAAAGAGACATTCAAGGTCGATATCCCCGATGAATTCGAGTCCAACACGCTGAACGGGCTGTTCTGCGAAGTTATCGGCAGAATTCCCGCTGACGGCGATGAAATAACCGTGGCCGGCATTAAAATGCGCGCGGAGAATGTCGAACATCACTGTGTGAAACGCATGCGCATTGAACTGCTTAACCCGGAGGCTGAATCATGATTTATCTTATCTCCGGACTGATTCTGGCGGTACTGCTGCACTCATTTTTCTGCGGCTGCGAAATCGGCCTGATATCTTCCCAGAAACCGCGCATCCGCTCGCTTGTCAGGAAAGGCTCGCGCGGCGCCGCCATCATTGAATTCTTTCTGGAACGTCCGCATCTGATGCTGGCAACCATTCTGATCGGCGTCAATATCGCGCTCAGCATCGCCGCCGATCTGGCCAAGGAGATTGCGCTGGAATGTGGCTTCCGCGACAACTGGGCGACGATGTTCGTAACCGCATTAATCCTGTCTGTCATCCTGCTGATATTCGAAATCGTTCCGAAAGACTGGTTCCGCCAGGCTCCGGAAGAGCGCTGCGTCCGTTTCGCCGGACTGTTCTATGCGTTCTACTTCGTCCTGTCGGTGCCGGCGAAACTGCTGGCGGAATTTACCGCCTGGCTCATCAATACCTTTTCCAGCCAGTCGAAAAGAGCGGACAACGCCAAACTCCTGCTCAGGGAAGACTTCCGCATCCTGCTGCGGGACAGCGAAAACGCCGGGATAATTGAAAACGAGGCGGCGGAAATCATTGACCGCTCCCTGGACTTCTACAACCTGCGCGTCGGCAGCATCATGATTCCGATAAACAAGTTAAAAACGGTTCCGGACGAAGCCACAGTCCGCGAAGCCGTCGAACTCTGCCGCCGGCACCGCCTGTCACGCCTGCTCATTAAAAATGCCAATCTCACGGATGCCAACCAGCAGTACAGCACCATTTTCAGCATCTATGACGCCATCTTTAAACTGGATGAATCGAAGTGGCATGAAACTACGGTTACCGCCTGTTCCCGTCCGCCGGGTGTAATCCGCCCGCACAGCGAACTGAACGAAGTTCTAACCCGCACCCAGGCCGCCCAGTGCCAGCTGGTGGTTGTCAGGAATGACAGCAACACCCCCATCGGCATCATCACTCCGGTGGATGTAATAAAACGACTGTTCCCCTGATAGCCCCCTGTCCGGACATTCTGGACACCGCTTTCCCTCATTTTGGACAGGCATTAACCACAAAGACACAAAGGCACAAAGAAAACTTTTTTTACCATGAAGGACATGAAGGTAATGAAGAAAGACATAGCAGTCAGCGGATAACTTCGCCCGGCGCAGTTAGCCGCTGACGGCTGGTTTTCATTTTGTGCCCATTTTGAGTGTTTTGTGGACAACAATGCTTTCCATTTCCCCGCATTCCGGAGACTTTAGATAGTCGTTGAATGTAACGTTTTGTGTTTTTCATTTTCAACTTTCAATTTTCCATTTTCAATTGTCTCCCCCCATTCTGGACACCGCTTTCCCTCATTTTGGACAGGCATTAACCACAAAGACACAAAGACACAGAGAAATCCGATTTCCCGTTTTAAACAGCCACTCCGTCACTTTAGAGTATCTTTGAACATTCCCCTTCCCGGTTTTACATCTGAGTCCATCTGTGTCATCTGTGGATAAATCCTGAAATTTCGATTTTCAGTTTTAAACAGCCACTCCGACACATTAGAGTGTCTTTGAACATAACTGTCTCGCACAGATGTATTCCCATGGTTCATAACTTTTCTCGCTTTTCTCGCTTGTCTCGCTTTCAACTCCCGCGCAGCTGGCTACCGAGCAATACACTTCACCATGAAGGACATGAAGGTAATGAAGAAAGACATAGCAGTCAGCGGATAACTTCGCCCGGCGCAGTTAGCCGCTGAATGCTGGTTTTCATTTTGTGCAATTTTGAGTGTTTTGTGGACAACAATGCTTTCCATTTTCCAGCATTCCGGAGACTTTGGAGCCCCCTTGAACATAGCGCTTAAAATTTTCAAACAACATTTTGGACATTTTGGACAATCTTCCTGGTTCCTGTTTTAACTTTCAACTTTTCTCGTTTTTCTTGCTTTACACTCCCGCAACTGCGGGCTTCCCCCATTTTGGACATTTTGGACAACCGTGTGCAGAACCATCCCGTCATTGCGGGACCATTTCTCGCACAAAGACACAAAGCCACAAAGAAAACTTCACTATCATTTTGGACAGCCATCCGGAGACTTTAGAGACCGCGTGAGCATAACCGCTTTCGGTTTTTAACAAAAATTTCAAACAACATTCTGGACATCAGCCCCAACCGTCCGGCACGGACGGCACTACAACAAAACTATTTTGGATCCCGCAGTCGCGGGACTAACCTGAGAGTTAGCGGGACACGAAAATAAAGCATGAGTCAGCGAATGAACGCGCCGATGTCCGCGTTCATTCGCTGACTCCGGTTTTCCCTCCGTGTTCTCCGTGAACTCTGTGGTAAACATCCCCGGTTTTCTCTCTGCGCGACTCTGCGTTGAACTCCGCGAAACTCTGCGGTAAAATGTTTTCATCGTTCTCCTGTTTTTTAATTTTCAATTGATTATCTACTATTAGTAATTTTGTCAACCAGAATGGTGTAATTAATACACAAGGTGTTTGTATACAGACTACTACGCTTAAATACACTGTATTTACAGATCATAAAAAACGACAAATCCAAGGCGGAAAAGGATAGTTTTTGGATTGATTATTACTCTGCAAATCCTTGAAAATCCCTGGGGAACTCTTTAATAACAGCTTTATTACTTAACTGTACTTTCGGAAAACTCGTATAATAGCTGATTATCAGTTCCTTGGATAACTCAAGCGGAATCGGCAGGCAATAAAACCAGGCTAACTCAAACAGCAAGGCACAGAGCATTCCTGCCGCGAAACACCAGATTACGGTAACAACCCTGCTATTTTTCATTGGCTGCTCCGCCCAGGACGTTTGATACCTGCCGTTTAACGAACCCCAGCCACTGCCTGCTGGCTGTTTCATAAGATATGCCGTCATTAGTATTTGCAGTTGACAGCCTGCCAACTACCAGCACCCCTTTAGTCCCGTTCCTGTCCTCTGTACGAAAAAAAGCAAATATCGGAATTTTATTAAATGTTTCAGCTAACTCCGGAAATTGCTTATGCATCGACGCTTTAATAGCCTCAACCTCTTCGCGGGTGATGCTTTTTTTACCCTGCACAATAAAATATTGAACGGATGCGCCGGAAGTCTGGAAAAGATACTGCTGTTCAGCCTTGCGGACAACAAACCACGGCATTTTGCCATTTTGCACCAGAAATATTTCCAGAACAACAATCCCGCAAAAGCCCAATATGAATGGAACGACAAAAAGTAACAGCCTTTGTCTCAATCTGTGTTTTTTATTATCATCCATAAATGCGTCCGCTAATTTTTCTCTTCTATTGTCAGTGTCATAGTTTACCATTAACGGCTGCACTTTCAAGCTGAAAATCCGGAGCGCTAGGTATGCTCAATACGTTTCATAATATCTGCGGACTTCCTTGTCGCTCAGACCTTTCATTGAGTAATCACCGTCGCCGAGCTTGAATACCGGCGGCTTTTTGATATTGGGCCAGTAGACGTCGTTAATATCCTGCATTCTGGCTTCGCGATCAAGCTTTACGAATTTTTTCCAGCATTCCGCCGCTTTGAGTTTGTTCTGCTCTTTCTCTTTGCCAGCGGCCGGTTTATTGTAATACCACATGCCGAGGGTATGCCATGCCCGGATACTGCCGAATTCCGCCGCCTTGCCGTAAGCCTCCAAAGCTTTTTGGGCGCTGCCGGAGCTTTTCTGCCTCGCGTAAATATCCCCGGCCAGCAGCCATGAGTCGGCGTCTTTCGCATCAAGCGCCGGTTTGAGCTGTTCCAGCCATTTGGTGTCAGTCGAATAGATGTTCGTTATAAACTGCTGTTTAGTCAGCAGATATGACGCTCTGGCATAACCTGCCTGTTCTGCCGTCTTCAGCAGATCGGCTCCGATTTTCTTGTGCAGGACTTCATCCAACTGCCCTTTACTGCGCATGCCTTCAAGATACTGTTTGCCGCACAGATACTGCGCGGGTGGAATGTTCTGTTTGGCCGCGTCATCCAGATATTTGAAGGCGGTTTCCACGTCTTTGATATCGCGGTAGTAAAGCCGGTACCAGGCCGTATCAAAGCCGTAATTATAATACTGGTACAATGCCTCCGCGCCAAGCAGGAAGTTGTTCCATCCGGTCGGGTTGCTCCGCCATATTTGACGGGCATCTTCATATTTGCGCGACAGAAATTCCTTTACCCCCGGCGCGTCCGGATTGTCCACCATGTATTTCAGCATGTGGTACAGCGGATAATCCGCCAGTTTGATGTCTAACTCCGGCGTGAAGTCTTCTTTCTTAACTTTTCCAAGCCGCACCCGGCAGTGCAACGCCTCAGTTTCACATTCCAGGCTGCCCAGCTTCGCCCCTTTGTCGAAAACCGCTGCCGCCTTTTCCAGTGCATCGGTCTGGCTGTTTGCTGGAATATCAATATAGAGCAGCGAAATATCTGGACGGCGGAAATCGGTTCTGAGCAAAGTAGTTCGTCCCTGATATAAAATTGCCGGAATATAGTTGTTTGTAATTACATCTTTAAAAAGTTCATCACTATCAGTTTGATAACATAGACCTTCAACTCTGATATCGTAATATTTATCGGGTAATTTGCGCTGAGTCAACTCCAGCGGCGCGAAATTTCCCAAATCAGCAGCTGTTCTGTCCTTGCCGGTCTGTTTCTTGAAAGTTGGATTATCGAAGTTCAGCGGATTTTTAATTTCAGGCGTCCTAGGTAGCGGGGGAACTTGCCTGGGAGGCGGGGGAAGTATTTTAGGATCAACATTGTCTTTGTAATAACTAAAAATATAATCATGTTTAGCTTGCAGAAATTCCAGCTGCGGACTGCATTTTAGGAAATCCCGTGGCCCCCAATAAGTACCGTTACTTAATAACACTCCCAGCGCCCAATTATCGTGTTTGGCATTTAGCTTCAATGTATTCATCAGCCCCTGTTTAACCGAGCCTCTGATATAATCATTCAAATACGGTGACTTGGCGCTGCGCATCTGTACGATGGCAGCCAATGCCCAGGCATCCGGCAAATCATAATCCGAGGCATACTTCAACCATGTCAGCGCTTTCTGCAAATCAGGTTCCACCCCGATGCCGCGATAATAACAGACCCCAAGCTGATACATGGCGAAAATATGCTGTCTGGCGGCGGCTTTTTTCAACGTCTCCACTCCGAGAGGCAAATCCTCGCCGTTCAGCAGACGCATGGCATAAGCATAAACGGCATCCGGATTATCTGCTTTTTTAATCTCTTTTTCACCATAGCCGCTATATGGATAATCAGCCATAATCTCCACCGGCTCCAGGGCGCGCAAAACTTCCTCCCGGTCAGTCAGCGTTATGACCGGGTGTGATACTTCGAGAATTGTGCGGTAGATTATATTTCTCTTCAACAGGTCTTGATCAATTTGAATGCAAAGACCAAAGCTGCGCACGGGAACAACATAATCCGGCGTGCTTTCGGTTTGCGGCGGTATCCATTTTCCGTTTTTTGAGGAAATTCCAGCACCGGAATTATGGCCGGACGGGTCTTCCATATTGAGGCCTATTGTCTTATCCCCGTTAACATTGACGGATTCCACCCCGCCTTTGTAAGTATCCAAAATCACGCGATAGGACGTGACTTCATAGTGCGGCCTGTAAATACTACTTCCTATTCCAAAAGTCCATGAATTTAAAGTATCTCCGGAATAGGCCGAATATAGCATGCCCAGTGTAATATCTTCGCTCAGAAAAAGCCCGTTTAAGCTCCGATAGTCGTTAATATTCCACGGATCAACAGCGCTGCGCGTAAGAGTAAATCTCAACTTCGGATTTTTAACCGGAGTTATTGCCGGAAAAGTACGGACTTTAAAATCCAGCACGATAAATCGGCGTATTTTTTCACGGCGGTCCATGAATTTGCGCAGATCAAACTGAATCGAATGCAAAGCATATTTTTTTGCTGTATCCTGGCTGTATAGATAAGTAAAATTATAATCATCACTCATGGTGAAATTATAAACTCCGCCCATAGGCGTGTCATACAACTTATTCACCTGACCGCGGATTTCCCAGTCACCGGTAACTTCAAGTTTTTCATCTTCCGGTTTCGGCGTTTTGGCATAAACGGTTAGCGTCGTAATAAGTATGGCGAACAGAGTAAATAAAGCAGCAGGTCTTTTATTATGCAAATTCATATAATTATTCCATTTTGCAGAAATACGCTCAAAATATGTTTCCTCTTCAACGTTCAACATCAACAATCATAGTGTATCATAAATGGCAATATTTTCAAGACAGAATCTCATCGCAATCATTGCCGCTATGTTTCTATCAACACAGCCTGCGGGGTATCCGGAGAAGCGGAACGAATGTCAAAGCCGGTCAGTGACCGGCGCTCCCGGGGTTTCCTTCATTTCCTTCATTTCCTTCATTTCCTTCATGTTCTTCATGGTGAAGTGTATTTGTATTTTTCAGTGTTTTTCAGTGTATTCCGTGGTGAAAATATAAAGCCGGTTGTGACTGAGCACAACTTTCCAGGTTGAAACATAAAAACAGGGATATTCAGCAGATACGGAATTTACCAGAGGCTTTGGAATTAGACAATCGTCATAAAATATGACAATATGGGATGAGAGGGAAAAATGGTCGGAGCGAGAGGATTTGAACCTCCGACTTCTGCGTCCCGAACGCAGCGCTCTAGCCAGGCTGAGCCACGCTCCGACATAATAAAGGTCATCGTAGAAGTACGAGACCTTTATATTAGTATCAAAAAACTAAAAAGCAACCTCAAATATCAATTAAAAGTTACTTTTTTACAGAAATAACGACTTTTTTGAGCGAACCTTCGCCTTCGCTGGCGGTGATAAGCTCCGGATCATCCTGCAGGGTGATATGAATAATCCTGCGGTCATGTGAATTCATCGGGGCCAGAACGACGGGTTCGCCCCAGCGTTTGACTTCCTTGGAAGCATCGAGCGCCTGGATGCGCAGGGTTTCTTCGTGAGCGGCTTCGTCTTCTTCGTTGCGGTCACGTCCGCCTCTGCTGTCACGTCTGTCTCCGCCTCTATCATCTCTATCTCTTCTGTCGCCGCCGCGGTCACGACGGTCACGTCTGTCTCCGCCTCTGTCATCTCTTCTGTCGCCGCCGCGGTCTCTGCGGTCGCCGCGGTCATCGCCTTCGCCTTCTTCATCACCGCCAGGGCGGTTGTTGTTTCTGGAATATCCGTCGATGTCGAGAACGATTCTCGGGCAATCCGGTTCGGCATTAAACATCATGCGGTTAAGCAGCAGTTGAAGACTCTCCAGAGTCTGACCTTTGCGTCCGATAATGCGGCCGGCGTCTTCCGAAGCGATAATGACGGCGAGTTTCGAACCTTTGTCTTCGATTTTAAGTTTTGCGTCCAGAGCGAGGTAGTCAAGCATCGTGGCAAGCGTCTTGGACACTTTGACTTTGATCTCTTCCATTTTTTCGGTGTTTTCCATAGTGTTACACTCCTTGTTTGCGGTTTAGGCGGTTCAAGCTTTCTTTAAATTGTTGTTTTGACTCTTACCGGCGGCCGGCTGGTCCTTGCCCATTTTCTGGGTCATGTAGAGTTGCAGAATACTGAAGATCTGGCTTACCGTCCAATATAATGTAAGCCCTGAAGGCAGGGAATACAGGACGAAAAGCATAACTACAGGCATGAACATCATCATTTTCTGCTGCATCGGATCGGCTGGAGCAGGAGTCATTTTCTGCTGCAGCACCATCAGCGCCGTCATAACCAGTACAAGCGGGTTGAGCGGGAGGCCGAAGATAACCGCGATGGTATCCGGTCTGGACAAGTCGTTGGCCCAGAGGAAGGAAACCTGGCGGAGTTCAACGGCGCCGTCAAGCGTCGCGTATAATGCAAAGAATACAGGGATCTGGAGGAGGATCGGCAGACATCCGCCGAGAGGATTTACTTTTTCGATTTTATACAATTCCATGACTTTGGCATTCATCTGCTGCGGATTGTCTTTGAATTTCGTCTTGATTTCCGCAACCATCGGCTGCAGTTTCTGCATTTTTTTCATGGAATTGTTGGCTTTCTGAGTTACCGGCCAGAAAACCACGCGGACAATAATAGTCAGAACAATAATAGCCCAGCCGTAGG
>TBL_comb47_HYPODRAFT_10006585_pt1 | contig 12520 bp, 11 predicted proteins | sample TroBogypolimnion_40_FD_10682 | JGI IMG/M metagenome (IMG submission 10682)
AAGATTTCAATCCCCTATCGCGATCGCCTTGGGTGGCGGTTCAGTCCAACGTGGTTTATCTGACGCCGGCCAACTGTCGTGCCATCGGCAAACATCTTTGCGGCGTCCGATAAACGCTATTCGTTGCCGGTCAGTCAAATTGCTGTTAACAACGGTAACCAGCCGACCACTGGCTTTGGCCAACGACTGCAGATGGCCTAGGCTGCGCGCCCGCGTCCAGATTCAGAATTGCCAAGTCAACTGCTAATACTCCGCTCTTGCGGGCCGCAAGAGCGGTTTTACAGACCAATATTTCAGCAGCTCTGTTAGAGCTGCACGCCTTTGGTTAACGCGCCGTCAACGACGAGATTGGTGCCTGTGACAAAGCTGGCCGCTGAACTTGCCAAAAAGACCGCGGCGTTGGCAATTTCCTTTGGTGTGGCCATCCGGCCAGTAGGGTTCATCGCTAGGGCCTGCTTATATAGGTCGGGATTGCCGACCTCAATTTGACTCCAGACACCACCGGGAAAATACGTGTTCCCAGGCGAGACGCTGTTTGCACGTATATTTTTCCCTGCCAAATGGTAAGCCAAGCCTTGGGTGTAATGCACGATGGCCGCCTTGAAGGCACCGTAGGGACCCGCCGCGAAATCGATCTCGCGTCCAGACACGCTCGAGATGGTGACGATGGAGGCGTGATTGCTTTTCTCCAGGAAGGGCATGGCTGCATTCACCAGCCTGACGGTTCCCATCATGTCGACCTGGAAGCCTTGTTGCCAGGCCGCCTCGTCATTGTTGATTGCAAGTGCGCTGACATTGGCCACAACGACGTCAATCCCACCCAGCGCAGCGGCAGCCTCGGCAACCCAGGCCTGCAGTGCGGCTGCGTCGCCAATATCCACTGACTTGCCGAATACTTTCACGCCGTAGGCCGACAGCTCTTCCACGCATTTGGCAACCTCAGCGGAGTCGCGCGCGCAAAATCCAACGTGGGCACCTTCAGCAGCAAGAGTCTGCGCGATGGCTTTCCCTATACCTTTTGTTCCGCCAGTAATTAAAGCGGTGCAACCTTTGAGTCCTAAATCCATTTGGTTTTTCCTTGGTGTTTGTGTGGGTTCGGCAATGAGGGAGTCAAGCTACTGGACGCTAGCCGAGGAATGGCGCCAGATATTTCTTAGTGATGGCTGCGCCAACCGTGTATTTGGGATCTACGAAGTTGCCGAGGCGAACTTGGCCGCATTGGCTCAGCATCATGTAGGCGTCCCAGCGGTCATATCCATACTCGGCCTCCATCCAAAGTACCAACTCGCGGTAGGCAATCCGGGTGGCATCCTCTAGCGGACGCGCGCTTCCTATGGCCATAATGACAGATTCGGTTTCAAGGCGAGGCCATTCGATCTGCCACTTTTTGATGAGATCCACCTCGATCGTGGTGGTGCTGGCGAACTCCACTGCGGTGCCACAGACCTCGCCGTCGCCCTGACAGGCGTGCGCATCGCCAATAAACAGCCGACCGCCCGAGGTTTGCACGGGCAGGTAGGTGATGCTGCCGGGACCCATATCGGGCAGGTCCATATTGCCACCATGCGCGTCGGGCGTCAGGGTGTTGATTGAGTCGATTTCGGGCGAGCAGCTAAGCGTTCCAATATGCGGACGATAGGGCAGGGTGACGCGCTTGCTCCAATAAACACCTTGCTCGTCCACGTCAATTTTTCGAACGATTTCCGGCAAAGAGTCTGCCAGCAGAGCAGTAAGTGATGTACCGCTAAGCGCGCCGAACTGAGGAATCATGCAACAGGTGCCGCGTGGGTTGGATCCGCGCGGTTTCATGGATTTGATGTGCACTGCCAGCACATCGCCCTTTTCCGCACCTTCAACCATGATGGGCCCGTTTTGCGGATTCACGAAAGGCATGGTTAGAACGCGGGAGGGCAAGTCCTGCTCAGTCTTCACCGCGCCATCAAAAGCGTCACGGGTCTCCACCACTACGCAGTCACCCGGGCGCACATGAAGAACCGGATCAGAGTAGGGGCCAATGGTGTAGTGATACTTGCCTTGCATCGCTTCAGTAAGCGAATGCACCTCGGGCGTGCGGCCTTGGGCAAGCCCGCGCATCCGCATAATTGATTGGTCTAGCCAGTCCATGATTTCCTCCTGTTGAATTTACAGTTTGGGTCAGAGTTCGGGGTGACGCTGGTGCCAGTCGGTGGCCTGTTGAAAATCCCATCCTGCCCTGACCAGAAGCTCTTCCTCAAAATGCCGTGATACGAACTGTAGGGCGATGGGCGTGCCGGCCTGCGTGAAGCCTGCGGGCAATGTGATGGTGGGACTGCCACTCATGTCGAACGGACAGGTGTAACGCAGTACCGCTGAAATCAAGTCGGCATCCTCCCCGAGCGTTGCCATCTGCGCTACGGTGGGCGAGGCGACACCCGTGGTGGGGATCAGCAGCAGATCGATGTCCTTAAAGAGCGCACGCACGTGACCGCTGAATGCAAAGCGGCGAAGCATGATCTTGTGGTAATCGAGGCCGCTTTGGGCGCGCCCCAAATCCAGGAGCCCGGCCAAACCAGGCCCGTACTGGTCTCTGTGCGACGGATAAGTGCCTTCGTGGACTACTGCGGCTTCAATGCCGCACAGCGGGAACCAGTCGGTGATCATCTGCCCGGGGTCAGGGAAGCGCAATTCGCGGAACTCGCCACCTAGGCTTTCGATGACCTTCACTGCAGAGGCCAGCGCCTGCGACGTCGGGGCATCGACGCCCTCGCTGTTCCAGCGCGGATCCACTCCGATCCGCAGTCCGCGCAGGCCGCGATGCATACCGCCCAGATAGTCGGGCACCGGCCGCAGGCTGGCCGTGGGGTCAAGGGAGTCTTCCCCGGCAATTGCACCTAGCAACGCAGCTGCATCGGCGGCACTGCGGGCCATGGGGCCAATATGATCAAGCGTAGCGGCGAGTTCAAAAGCACCGTACCGGCTAACGCGGCCCCAAGTTGGCTTGATGCCCGTTAATCCGTTGGCAGCCGACGGAAACCGGATGGAGCCCCCCGTGTCGGTGCCAATTGATCCATAGCAAAGGCCGGCAGCAGTTGCTACGCCCGAGCCGCTGGAGGAGGCTCCAGACCAATGAGCTGCGTTCCAGGGATTGAGGGGTGGCGTGATGCTTGGATGGTGGTCCGCGTAAGCACTCTCCGTCATCTTGAGCTTGCCCAGGATCACGGCTCCAGCTTCGCGCAGCTTGCGCACCACAGTGCCGTCTTCTGCTGGTACGAAGTCTTGGTAGAGAGTCATGCCAGCGGCGGTGCGCACTCCCTGGGTCCAGCAAAGGTCTTTCACTGCCAGGGGTACACCATGCAAGGGGCCACGCAGTTTCCCCTGCGACAGGTCGATATCTGCCCGGTGCGCATCGGCGAGTGCCTGCTCGGGCATCACCGTGACGTAGCTTCCCAGCCCCCCATCCACATCGGCAATGCGCTCCAGCTGGGCTTGGGTGACCTCTGCGGATGACAAGGAGCCCGATTGGATTTGTCGACCCACATCCAGCAGTTCCAGGTAGTGAAGATTGGCCTGGCTTTGACTCATCCGTGCACTCCCGTGTACTGGCTCATGATTTCGAAGTCGCCTAGATGTTCACGCGGAATTTCGCCTCCGATTTGGCCGCGCTTAATCACCAGCACCCGCTGAGAAACTGCGGCGATGAATTCCAGGTTCTGCTCCACCAGAACAATGGTGAGCTTCATGCGGTCACGCAGGGAGGCCAGCGTTTCGGCGATCTCTTCGATGATCGATGGCTGTATCCCTTCGGTCGGTTCATCCAGTAGCAACAGGCTGGGCTTTCCGGCCAGGGCCCTTGCGAGGGCCAGCAACTGCTGCTCTCCACCTGACAGGGCGCCACCGGCACGGTCCAGCAAAGGCTTGAGGCGTGGAAAGTCTTGGAGCAGGGCCTCTATGGTGTCTAGGGACTGTTCCCCGGTTTTGACTAGCCCCATGCGCAGGTTGTCCATAACGCTGAGTGTCGGAAATATCTCTCGTCCCTGCGGCACATAGGCCATACCCAGCTTGGCGCGGGCATGCGGTGCGGCGCGGGTCACGTCACTGCCCTTGAACACCACGGCGCCAGAGTTGGCCCGCAGGGCCCCAATCAGAGCGCGAAGCATGGTGGTCTTACCCATGCCGTTGTGGCCTAGGATTCCCACCGATTCCCCGGCCCCGATCTTGAGCGAGATATCGTGCAGCACTGGAATGGCGCCATATCCCGCGCAAAGGTTGGATACATCAAGCATGCGTTTTGGCTCCTTTGGTCATTGGGGTTTTTTCCCAAGATAAATTTGCTGGATGAGCGGGTCGCTCATGATCCTGTCTGGCGTGTCTTCCTTAATTACCGCCCCTTGGTGAAGAACAGTAACTGTTTTGGCTATCATTCGGATAAAGTTCATGTCGTGCTCCACGACAACCAGCGCATGTTTGCGGTTGATCTCCAGAATCAACTCTGCGGTACGGGCCACTTCGGAATCGCTCATTCCGGCTGCAGGCTCGTCCAACAAAATCAACGGGGGATCGGACGCAATCACCACGCCGATCTCGACCCACTGGCGCATGCCGTGTGACAGCAGTCCTGCAAGCGTTTTGCGGTGTGCTGCCATCCCCACGCGCTCCAGAGTCTCGCCGGTGATCTGGTTGGCCCGCACCGCGCTGTTGGTCCGCCGTGCAGACAACCACACGTTTTCCCAGACACTCAGTCCGTTGAACAGGCTGGGGACCTGGGTCTTGATACCAATGCCCAGTCGGCCAGGCTCATGCGGCTTCATACGGGATATATCCCTACCCCGAAACAGGATTTGTCCTGATGTCGGCTTGACCTGCCCTGTCAGAAGCTTGAAAAACGTACTTTTCCCAGCGCCATTTGGGCCAATCACGCAGCGGAGCTCTGCTTCAGCCAGGGTGAAGTTGACGTCCCGCGTGGCATGAACTCCACCAAAACGGACATTGAGATTGCGGGTTTCAATCAGCGGTGTCATGCGGCTTGCTCCTCATCGGTGGCGACTACGACCATCGTGGCAGGTGCTGTGTCGGGTACCCGCGACGGCGCGATTGGGGGGGCAGTCACTGTCTGCGGGCTGCTTGAGGATTCACGCGGCATGAGGCGGGTCCAGAGCCATTCCAGTGCGATGCCAAGGCTGGGTATGACCCCCCGCGGCACCAACAACACAAACACCACCAAAATTCCGCCGAGCACAAGGTTTGAGTTGAATATTTGTTGGGTGCCTATCTGCGTCGTGAGCCACTGGATGGCGATGCAGCCCACCATGGGGCCCACCAAGGTGCCTAGGCCTCCCACAATTACCCAAATGATGATCTGGGCGGATTGAGCTAGGCCAAAAATAGTGGGGCTAGTAAACGCTCCCCAGTTGGCGAACAGACATCCCGCTAGGCCTGCGATAGCACCGCCCAAGGTGAAACTGAACAGTTTGTAAAGGCGGGCGTCATAGCCAAGGAGAAGTACCCGCTGTTCGTTTTCCTTGGCAGCAATGATGACTCGACCAATCTTGGAACTGATGAGGCACCGCAGGCCAAGGTAGGTGATTAATAGGCAGGCCATCGTCAGATAGAACAACTCTAGGGGCGATAGTGCCTGATCTACCTTGCCCGGATAATTGAGCGTAGGTATGCCGGGAATGCCGTTAAAACCACCCAGCGGCGCTACTCCAATCTTCCACTCCGGTCCAGCAGTTGAGTTGATCAGGTTGAACAAGATGAGCGTCACGGTCAGCGTAATGACGCCCATATAAACGTCCGACAAGCGACCAAAAAATATCACATAACCTAAGATCGCGGCGAACAGAGCCGGTACCGCAATCGCCAGCATGAACGGGACAGTGCTGTCTCCCATGTTGACCACCGCAATTGCATAGGTGTAAGAACCTATGCCAAAAAAAGCGGCCTGGCCAAAACAGAGAATGCCGCCAAAGCCCCAGATAAACCCAAGGCTGACACCAAGGAGAGCCATTACGGCGTAGATGGTGCCCTGGAGCAAGGTGTAGTCATCCATCACACCGGGTAGGCCGAACATCAGCGCAACGCCAATGGCCAGCACCAGCGCAGCACTCATCCATGATTGTGCAAATCGGTTCACAGTGTCCCCTTGAAAAAACGTCCAGTAATTCCCTGCGGCAAAAGACGCAGCATCACAATGGCTGCGGCCAATAAGGCCACCTCGCCCAGTACCGGCGTCGTGATAAAAGTTGCAAGCTGGTTGATGGAGCCGAATAGCGTGGACGCGCTCACCAGCCCAGCCAGTATGGCGGGACCACCGCCAATGACGGTAATGAAAGCCTTAGCAACAAAGGCGCCCCCCATGGTGGGAACCACGCCCGTGAGAGGAGCGAGCAAACCACCCGCAAGGCCTGAAAGCGCCGCCCCAACCGCAAACGTGACGGAGTAAACGACGCTCGGGCTGATGCCCAGCGCGTCTGCCATGTTAGGGTTTTGCATGGTGCCGCGGGCGATCAGTCCCAGCTGGGTACGCAGCAGTATCAGCCGGATGGCCAGCCCCAGACCAACCGCCACCGCAATGATGACCAGGGTGTAAACACTGACAGAGTAGGCGCCAATCGTGAAGCTGCTAAGCGGGGCGGACACGCCTGCGGTAGTGTTTCCGGCGATTGAAGTCACCACACCAATCAGAAGCAGCGACAAGCCCCAGGTCGCCAGCATGGTGTCCACCATGCGGCCGTACAAGCGGCGAATGACCATGCGCTCTAGGATAACGCCGACCAGGCCCACAGCCAAAGGGGCCACTATGAACATCGCCACCCACAAATTGATGCCCAAGCGCATTGACATGATCACGGCGTAGGCACCGAGCATCATGAATTCGCCATGTGCCAAGTTGATAACTTTCATCATCCCGAAAATGACCGCTAGGCCTGATGAGATGATGACCAGGCTGGCAACGGCGTACAGCACTTGGATAAATACAACGATGGCTAGATCCATGAAAGAACTCCGCTCTCGGAAAGGTGGCTTTGACTTACGGAAACAAAACTGGCGTTGACCTGCTCTCATGGGCAAGGCCAACGCCGAGCCATCACACCTTGATGACGTACTGCTGGTTGTCCTTCGGATTCTTCTTCAGGTTGCAGACGGCACTGGTGTCAGACGGCTTTTCCTGCTGGAAGGTCTTTACGATATTGAGCTGCTTATTGCGGATTTCGGCAATGCTCACGTTCAACACGCAGTGGTGAGTTTCGGGGTCGATGGTGACTTTTCCACTCGGACCCACAATGCTGATACCGGACTCCAGCGCTGCAATGACCTTTTCGCCATCGAGCGAACCGGCCTTCTTGACTCCCTCAGCCCAAAGCTTGAAGCCTTGGTAGGAGGCGGAAGCCAGTTCGGTGATATTCGGATAGTCGCTACCGAAGCGCTTGTAGAAGCGTTCCTTGAAAGCCTTGTTTTCCGGCGTATCTAGGTTTTGGAAGTAGTTGTACGAAATAAGGAAACCGTCGGTCTCTGCAGCAGACAAAACGATGTGTTCATTACCAAGTGCAAAGGTAGTCGAAGCCAGAGGGATTTTCTTGGTCAAACCGGCCGCCGCCCATTGGCGATAGAACGACATGTGAGCGCCGCCGACCAGTGCCGACACGATCATGTCCGGCTTAGCCGCTTCAATTTTGGAGATAGTCGGGCCGAAGTTGGTGACATCCAGCGGGAAGAAGTCTATGGAGGCAACCGAACCACCGTTGTCCTGCACGAACTTCTTGACCCACTGTGATGTGATCTGACCGTAGTTGTAATCGGCGGCAATCACATAGACTTTTTTGCCCCACTTGTTCATCGCGTAAGGAACCAGTTTGGACACCGTTTGTGCCGGTGTCACGCCCGTGCAGAACGTGTTGCGGTCACAAACCCCACCCTCATATTGGGTGTTGTAGAAGTAGGGCGTCTTGCTGCGGTCCAGCACTGGGCGAATTACTTCACGTGATGCAGAGGTAATGCCCCCCATGACGACGGCTGCTTTGTCTTTGAGTGCCGCCTGCTGTGCAAACTGGGCATATAGCTGCATATTCGATTGCGGGTCATAGGAGGCCAATCGCAGCTTCTTGCCCAGCAATCCACCTAGTGCGTTTTGTTCTTCGATGGCTAGCATCATGGCATCCACCATGGGCTTTCCATAGATGTCCAATCCGCCAGACAGGTCGTGGACGCTGCCCACGACGATTTCATCAGCGGCAAATGCGGAGAGGGGAAACATAGGGGCAACCGAGCCCGCAAGTGCAGCACCGGAAGTTTTGATAAAGAAACGACGATCCATGAAAATACTCCTTGTAATGACGGCCTTCGCCGTCGAGGTTGGGGCTTTTTTGCCAGTTTGAAAAAATGGGATAGCCAAGAAAGAAAAGCGCGATCAGAAGTGGTCAGGGCCCTGACTCAGATAGCCTTCCAGTCTCCCGCCTGTTCAAAGGCGTATGCCGCGCGGTAGATGGTGGCTTCGTCGTAGAACTTGCCGATCAGCATCATCCCCACCGGCAAACCGTCAACCATGCCGCAAGGCACTGTCATGGCTGGATGACCAGTCACATCAAACGGGCAGGTGTTGGGCAGCATTTCAAAAGCTCGGGTCACCACCTCTTCAATCGCTGCGCCGGGCGCTGGCAACGGCGTGGCCGTCATAGGCACTGTAGGCATAAGCAACAGGTCATAGTCTGCCAGCGCAGTGTCGTAGGCGGCAGTGAGTTGTCGGCCCAGGTTTTGCGCCTTGCCGTAGTAATGACCGCGGTAGTGCTTGATGAAGTACTCACCCAGCACCATGGTGATCTTCAATGTTTCAGACAGCTCATCTGCGCGGTCTTTCCAGCCGGCATGAAAGTCAATCATGCTCGTGACATAAAGGCCCTTCCAGTTAAAGCCGTGGCCGTTATCCTTCATCATTTGCTGCGTGGCGCCCTCAGCTGCGATGGGCAACCAAATGGCTGGTCCAACCAGATGCATTGGGACCGAAAGTTCGGTTACTTCGGCACCTAGCTTTGTAAAGACTTCTGCAGCCTGGCGCACTTTCGCATCCACAGCGGCGTCAGATTGGGGCCAGCCAAAGCCCTCTGTGACGATGCCGATCTTCATACCCTTCACACCACCCTTCATGAGCTCACTGTACGGCTTGGCGGTTTGACCTGCATGCTGCCGTGGATCTAGGCCGTCAGGGCCGGCCAACACTTCCAGCATGACTGCGTTGTCCGTCACATTGGCCGTCATGGGACCCGTGTGGTCAATAGTCACTTCAATCGGCATCACGCCTGTGTAGGGAACTAGGCCATGCGTGGCCTTCATGCCGTAGACGCCGCAAAACGCGGCAGGCATACGGATTGAGCCGCCTTGGTCGCCGCCGATTGCCAAGTCCACTTCACCGCATGCCACTAGTGCAGCACTGCCTGACGACGATCCACCGGCAGAGTAGCCCATGCGATGCGGGTTATGCACTGGGCCGGTTGAGCTGGTGTGAGAGCCTCCCGAGAAACAGAAATACTCACAGACAGACTTTCCAACCACGGTAGCACCTGCGTCTAACAAGCGAGTCACCACTGTTGCGTCCACATTGGGCACATAGCCTTCTAGCGTCGAAGCGCCGTTGGTCATCGGCACGCCAGCTAGGCACACGTTGTCTTTGAGTACCACTGTTTTTCCCGCCAGTTTTCCGACGGCAGCACCAGGAATGGTGCTTTTGACATACCAGGCGCTGTACTTGTTTTCTGCTCCGAAAGGCCGGTACCCTGGCGTGCGCGGGTAGGTGACAACAGGGATGTAATCAGGCATTGCATCTACCACGTCATAGGCGTCGAAGTTGCCCTGCAACAGCGCGTTGTAGGACTTGGCCTGATCTTCAGATAGGTGGATGCCCAGACTCAAGGCGACATCACTTAATTGACTAAGAGTGGGACGTTTGACAGCCATACACAGGACTCCAAGGTGTTGATTGAACTCAATATCGGCATGCCGGGAGAGCCAGCCGATTTCGTCGTGTCGTTCCCTTGTGGTACCTGGCTTCAGAAGCCAACCCAAGAAACCCGTCACACCTCAAGTGTAGGGGTTTTATTTTCCAAAGCAAGTAAATTTGTTTAACTTGGAAAATAAATGTTCGTTCTTTTCAACAAGAGCTTATGGCGTGCAGTCGAATGCCTTCACTCAATCCGCAATGCCAAAACGAGCCGCGTCGTGTGCCCACGAATGTGCACGTTGCGGCCCGATTCTTGTTTTAGCCAGGCAGGCTAAAGGCGTGTTATAATTTCAAAGGTATTGCCATTACACCGTGCGATATGGATCGGTGTGACGTTGACACGGTCTCCAGCGTAGGCGCAGCCGCGGGCACTTAAGTAGGAGAAGGGAAGCCGCCCCATTTGGTCCTTAGGGAGCGAGCTAATCAGCGACCCCAAGAAATGAAGCCCTTCGTATGTTGACTGCCCGAAGGTGTTGAGCGTTGGCGCACGTTCACCAAAATGGGTGAGGTACCGCTCCTTGAAAGCAAGGTTGGCGTCGGTGTCCAGTGTGGCAAAGTATCCGGAGGCTACGTAGAGGTCTTCCGCATTTTCGGCTCCGATTGCCAGCAGCTCGTTCTCGCCGATGGCGCACGACAGGCGCAGCATAGACTTGGAAAGTCCGTAGTTACCAAAGGCGCGGTTGAACTCAACTGCATCCTGGCCGACTAAGGAAACCAGCACCGCATCGGCATGACTGGCCTTGATGGAATCCAGGACCTGAGTGAAGTCGTGGCTGCCGATCGGCACGTACATTTCATTGATTAAATCACTGCCAATGTCTGCTATAAATTTTCGGGCCATTCGGTGCGAGACCCTGGGCCACACATAGTCGTTGCCCACGGCAAACCAGCGTTTGGGCTTGCGGTTTTGCCCCAGCCAATTGATGGCAGGTCGAAGTTGGCGCGTGGTGGTCTCTCCAATGGCGAAGACGCCGGGCGTCGACTCACCGCCCTCATACAGTGGGGTGTATACAAATGGAAGGTGGCCGCCTACTGCCCGAAGAATACGCTGCCTCACAGCGCTAGTATGCATTCCAACAATGGCGTCCACATCGCCAGCCTCCACCAGTCCGCCGAGGATTGTTTCAATGTTTGCAGACTCGTCAGCAGCATCAACCACGATTAACTGACAGGGGCGACCCGAAATACCCGTACAGTTGTTCAACTCAGCTACGGCGAGTTTTGCGGAGGCCAAAGCCGATGGCCCCCAGATGCCGGTTGCTCCTCCTAGCGGAACGCATAACGCAATATTGAACTCACGGTTGGCGCCATAAGGCCGTCGTGGCCCTGAATCGGGAATGCGGATCGAACGCCCCAAGCGTTCAACGCGACCGAGATGCCGATTGAGCGCTATCAATGGAGGCGCCCGCCTTTGATGGAAAACGGGCACGTGGTACTGTGAGTCGGTAGATTGGAAGACTGTATGCACTGAAAACGCCCTTTCGCCGCATTTATTTGGTGCGCGCCCGCACTTTTCGCGTAATAAAAATACTTTCCTTGGAAAATTCTTTTGATTACAATAAGCTACACGTGATCCCGTGTCAACTATGCACCTTCCATGCCAGACCAAGATATTTCTCAGTACCTAGCCTATTTGCTGGCTTCGGCAAATCGACGAATGCACATTGGTTTGGCGCAGTCAATTGCGGCGGAGGAAGTGTCCGAGGAACATTGGCGAATTCTCCATGTCCTTTCGGACGAAAAAGGTCGCAGCATGGGCGAGTTGGCAGAACTGGTCTTGCTGAACCACCCGGCTCTGACCAAGAACATCGACAAGTTGGTGAGCCGTGGACTTGTCCAGAGAGCCGCCGATGCGATCGACAGCCGCCGTGTACTGGTTTACATAAGTGACCTTGGCCTAGAAACAGTCGCCAGATTGAAGAAAAATGTCGATGCCCACCATGACAGTGTTGCCGACACTTTAGGTGCCCGCAAGACGGAACAGCTCAAGCGGCTGCTTGAAACTTTCATCAACAACTGAAAGTCTTGGTTGAGAGTTCATATCCGAGAGTGCGTCTGCGCTTTCAGTGAAACAATAAGCGGGTAGGGCTGACCTGCTGCGGCAGTCGTACTAAAAATAGCGCTGTCTACGGTGATATGGGCAATAGAGAGCCATCGTATTGATTCGAGAGGTACTCGAAAGATCTGTCCGCTTTAAGTACGCCACAGGCCTCCGGCGCACTTTGGTGGGTGCCGACTCCTAGTCAGGGCTGAATTCGAGCTTAAGCAGGCGGTCGCCCACAGACCCTGAGCGACGGGATGCAGCGTAACCGAGATAGAGCCCAGACATTCTTATGTCGCGAGTAGGCTGAAAGCAGTCGTTTGCTAACGACAGCAAGTGATGATGAGTGCCCTACCGTGGCCGATAAGGGAACGTCGGTAACCGAATAGCGTTTATCGGACGCCGCAAAGATGTTTGCCGATGGCACGACAGTTGGCCGGCGTCAGATAAACCACGTTGGACTGAACCGCCACCCAAGGCGATCGCGATAGGGGATTGAAATCTTCGCA
>TBL_comb47_HYPODRAFT_10006589_pt1 | contig 12515 bp, 7 predicted proteins | sample TroBogypolimnion_40_FD_10682 | JGI IMG/M metagenome (IMG submission 10682)
TCGGGCTTTCATTACAGGAGACCCATTTTATTGAGAAAGTAACGGTTAAGGAAACATTGAAACTATTCGCAAGTTTCTATGACTTGCCGGGTACACGTGTGGACGAGGTGCTTGAATTGGTCAACCTTCGCGAAAAGCAAAAAGCATTTGTCGATAAATTGTCAGGTGGTCAAAAACAACGGTTGGCCCTGGGGATCGCGATGCTCAACAATGCCAAACTGTTGTTGTTGGACGAACCGACCACAGGTCTTGATCCTACTGCCCGGCGCGAGATGTGGAATATCCTGGTGCGCCTGCGTGAAGAACACAAAATCTCGTTGATCCTTACTTCACACTACATGGAAGAGGCGGAATACCTTTGCGAACGGATCGTTATTCTCGACAAAGGTAGAATTCTGGCACAAGGAACTTTATCTGAGATTTTAACAGCCAATAACTTCCATGAGATCATTGAATTCTCGTTGAATGAAAAGACCCTAAATATCGATTTTATCAGAAATAGTGGGTTGGGTCGGGTCGATCTGGATGATAAAACCTTAAAATATAAACTGTTCGTTTCAGATATTGTCACTCAACTTCCAATATTTCTTTCCCTGGTACATTTGAATGGCATTGGTTTGAAATCACTCGAATGTCATAAGATGACGCTTGATGATTTATTTATTGAAATGACAGGAAGACGTTTGGATCAATAACCAATTAATCATTAATCATGCAATCATCACTCTTACAATTAATTATAGTTCAGTTCAAAACATTTGCCCGCGAACCGGAAGTTATCTTCTGGTCATTGTTGTTCCCGATTTTGATGGCATGGGGATTAGGGATGGCATTTAACAAGGAAAACGAGTCGGTGATTACGATTATGCAGGTGAAGAACGACCAATATCCCGATCCATCCTTTCGGAAATTTATGGAATCGGCAATAAAAATAAAAAATATCAATGCACCTGATGGAAAAGCACTTGAACGTGATGTGACCCTTCAGGGTCTGGGCACAACACACTATAAAGTAATCAACGGTACATGGGAACAGGCTTATGTTCTTTTAAAACGTGGTGTGGTGAATCTGGTCCTTGAAGAAAGTGCCGAAGGTTTACAATTTCATTTCGATCCCAAAAGTGGAGAGGCCAAGGCATCCTACCTTCAGTTTTCAGGTATTTTAAAAGGGAAACAGGATGATCTGGCACAGGCGATGATCAAGCCGTTATCCCAAAAGGGAACACGGTACATCGATTTCCTGATTCCGGGACTTATTGCAATGGGCTTAATGATGAGTACGATGTGGGGCATAAGTTACTCTTTGATCGAAAAAAGGTCGAAGAAACTGCTCCGCAGATTGGTTGCAACACCCATGAGTAAAAGTAGTTTTATGGTATCACAATTCGTGGCGCGGTTCGTACTTTGTGCAATCGAAGCTTTGGTGTTGTACCTTTTTGCCAGGTTTTTCTTTGATATGACAATCGAAGGGAGTATTCCGGCATTGATCGCCCTTTTCTGTGCAGGTTTTTTTGCTTTCTGTGGGATTGCCCTGTTGTTGGCATCGAGGACTTCAAACACTTTTGTTGGAAACGGGATTATCAATGTAGTTGTGATGCCGATGATGCTCCTTTCCGGGATCTATTTCAGTTACCACAATTTCCCGGATGTGGTCATCCCCTATATTCAGGCATTACCTCTGACCATGATTGCAGATGGGATCAGGGGTGTATTTCTTGAGGGTGCAGGGTGGACCGAACTTTTTAAACCGATATTCATCCTTTCGACGATTGGAACGGTTACCTTTGTTTCTGGATTAAAAGTTTTTAAATGGTATTAAAATATTAAAATATGAACAGAAGGAAATTTTTCAGGGATGGTTCATTGGCAGCTATTTCATTTACAACCTTATCGGTCGTCTCTTGTAATACTACTCAAAATCCAGGAAACGAACAAAGAAAACATCAAAATACCATAAATCTTAATGAATTAACAATTAATGAGTTACATGATCTGGTCAAAAGCGGCAAACTGACCTATTCCAAACTTGCCCAATTGTACTTAGACCGGATCAATGAACTTGACAAGAGTGGTCCTGCCTTGAATGCGATCATCGAACTCAATCCGGATGCACTCTCAATTGCCGAATTGATGGATAACGAAGCAAAAGCTGGGAAATGGCGAGGCCCTATGCACGGAATACCTGTTTTGATCAAGGACAATATCGACACCGCCGATAAAATGTTGACAACTGCAGGTTCTCTTGCCTTGCTCGACAACAAGGCAAATGTTGATGCATGGATCGTTCAGAAACTTCGTGATGCAGGTGCTGTCATCCTTGGCAAAACGAATTTAAGTGAATGGGCCAATTTCAGGTCAACGCGTTCTACGAGCGGATGGAGCAGTCGTGGCGGACAAACCAAAAACCCTTACCTGCTTGATCGCTCCCCTTGCGGTTCCAGCTCCGGTTCGGGTGTTGCGGTTTCAGCCAATCTTTGTGCTGTAGCCATCGGTACAGAGACAGATGGCTCAATCGCGTGTCCGGCGTCGATGAATGGGGTTGTGGGTTTGAAACCTACGGTTGGCCTGGTCAGCCGTTCGGGCATAATCCCAATTTCCAAATCGCAGGACACGGCAGGACCGTTGGCAAGGACAGTAACCGATGCAGCCATACTTTTGACTGCCATTGCGGGCATCGATCCAAAAGATGATGTAACCACAAAGAATACCAAACCGGTAAACGATTATTCCAAATTTTTGGATTCCAATGGATTAAAGGGGAAACGGATCGGCATTGAAAAATCGATGCTTAAAAGGCATGAAGGGATCGACAAAATCCTTAAAGCGGCCTTGTACCAAATGGAGAAAGGTGGCGCAACCATTGTTGAGGTGGAGTTTATGCACAAGACTGAAGAAACAGCGAAAGCCGAATCGGAGGTATTGCATTGCGAATTTAAAGATGGTTTAAACCGATACCTCCAAACCGCCACAACCAAAATGAAGTCCTTGAAGGATATTATCGATTTTAATCTCCGGAACGAACCGAAGGTAATGCCCTATTTTAAACAGGAGATTTTTGTAAGCTCTGAAGATAAAGGTGGTATGGAGAGCCGGGAATATCAGGAAGCCCTCGTAAAAATTGAATCATACAGGAAATTCATCAATGAATTATTCAGTGAGCAGAAACTAGATGCGTTGTGCGGACCGGCAACGGGCACAGCCTGGTGTAACGACCTGATCAATGGAGATTTTTGGACGGGATATGGTGCTTATACCCCTGCCGCCGTTGCCGGGTATCCATCCATTACAGTACCTGTGGGTTTTGTCAGCGAACTGCCTGTTGGCCTTTCGTTTATTGGCAAGGCCTTCGCTGAACCTGAAATTATTGCCATCGGATATGCTTATGAACAGATTTCCAAAAACCGGAAAGAGCCACAGTTTTTACCGACGTTGAAGCCATAGAGAGAAAGTTTGATTTACTTGATTTGCCATCAATATGTTTTTGGCAATTTACAAAGAGTTCGGGATTATTTGTACAGGTCAAATTTGATTAGGATTTTACCAACTGTCTCTTCTGTGATCTGTGCCATTCTTGATAAAAACTGAATAGAGCCCCCTGCTTTGTACCCATTAACGATCATCATCTCAATGCCTTCGATCTTCCGTTCAATCTTCCCTTCTTCGTGTCCCTCTTCCTTGGCAGTGTTAATTGCATCCTTGTCCCGGGCCAGGTTAATCAGGTATTGAAATGATTAAGTTTATCGAAAAGTGCGAAACGGTGGATAATTCCAAACGCTCAGGACAAAAAACCATTGGAAACCGCTTGACCATTACGAAAAAATCCCGTAGTAGATTAATATACAGTAATCTGTATTAATCACTACTGGGATACTTTCTTTGTTTAGGAGTATTCTTAAAATCTAAATTCAGGCAGAAAATATTTTCCAGAACCAACAAACAACTTTTGAAGAAAAGCCAACCGCCAGTCGCTAGCTGCCAACCGCCAGTCGCCGTTTTTCGTAATAATTACTTGTTCAACGAATTGCAAATCTTCTGGTTGATCTCCTTGACCCTGTTTTCCTCCATTTTGACCACCTTCCTGTCATAGGTCATCAAACCGTTTACTTCACCTTCGACATCGGTCGTCTGCGTATAGATGGCAGCTGAGAAACCGGTTTTAACCATTTTCAGCAACATCTCGGCATATTTCACGTACTCATCGGTAACTGCTTTTGAATCTTTAAATTGGACATAGCCCCAGTTTTTATCGGAAGCCCATAAATGCCCTTCCATCGGGAAACCAATCCCACCATATTCGCCTAAAACTGTAGGTCTTTGTCCATCATACAGATACATTTTTGGCATCGGATAATTGTGCAGGTCGAGCATATCGCCGATCGGATAATGGTTGCCACCGCTTGCCGGATTGACAAGTCGGCTTGGATCATACCCTTTGGTCCATTCAACAATCTCCCTGGCTTTGAACTGTCCCCATGCTTCATTAAACGGAACCCAGCAAATCACTGAAGGATTTGAACTTACCATGTCCATAATTTCCTTCCATTCCTTGCGGTAATTGGCTTCTGATTCATCGGTGCGCAGGAATTCAATCCCATTGAAATATTGCTGACTTTGCCACCTCGGTGAATCGCCACCACTTGGCATATCTTGCCAGACAAGAATACCCAATTTGTCGCAATGCGAATACCATCTGGCAGGTTCAACTTTCACGTGCTTGCGGATCAGGTTAAAACCCAGATCTTTGGTTTTTTGGATATCGTATTGAAGTGCCTCATCAGTGGGTGCCGTATATAAACCNTCGGGCCACCATCCCTGATCGAGCGGGCCAAAGCCAAAATAGTCCTTATTGTTTAGCTGTATCCGAACAATCCCGTTATCGTCACGTTTGGTCGAGATCTTCCGCATGGCAAAATAACTTTTTACCTGGTCAATAACAACGCCATTGCTGATCAGGCTGACCTGTAAATCATAAAGAAATGGAGATTCGGGACTCCAAAGTTTCGCATCATTCAGTGAAAGGTCGGCAGCTTCAGCAACAGTCGATTTTACCGAAGTAATCAGTTTCCCACTATCAAAAACCTTTGCTTCAAAATATTCAGCGTTTGATGTACCTTGGGCTGCAACTTTGATGTTCAATTGGCCGTTATCGACATTCGGAACCGTTTTAATTGAGGTAATGTATTTTTCAGGTACCGCTTCGATCCAGACTGTTTGCCAGATCCCTGTAACAGAGGTGTAAAATATCCCTTTAGGAACGTTCGTTTGCTTTCCTCGTGGTTGGAAACTCGAATCGGTTGGGTCCCAGACTTTAACTACCAATTTTTGGTCAACGGTCTTGTTCAGAAATGGGGTAATATCAAAACTAAAAGGGGTATATCCTCCTTTGTGTGAGCCTACCTTGATATCGTTCAGCCAGACTTCCGATTTCCAGTCAACTGCCCCAAACTGAAGCAATACGCGTTTGCTTTTCCATTTTGGGGAAATTGAGAATGTCCTTTTATACCACAATTCATTTTCCTGGCCTACGGTTTTTTGTACTCCCGAAAGACTTGACTCAATGGCAAACGGAACAAGAATGGGTCCGTCAAATTTAGTGGGTTCAGCAGCACCTGCCTTTTGGATGGAATATTCCCAAAGACCATTCAGGTTCTGCCACTCGCTGCGTTCCATCATGGGGCGGGGGTATTCAGGCAAAACATTCCGAACGTCGATATTTTCCGCCCAAACAGTTTTAATATGGTCCCCGGCAGGTTTCCACTGGGCATCGGCAATGTTTGCTACAAATAAGCTAATCAGTACAATTAAGATTCGTTTCATTGAAAATTTGTTAAATAATTGGGAGTTGGTTAATTGTCTCAAAATTAGAAATTATGTTTCATTTATCACCTGAAATCGATCAATATTTTAAGGTATTTTTCTGGGTTTGATTCCAACAGTTCAAAAGCACTTTGGATCTCTTCTGCAGGCATTACCACAGAGATCAACGATTCCGGTTTCAGGTTTCCTTTGGCCAGATGTTCGATGGCTTCTGCAAATTCACCGTGGCTGACCCTTGAAGTCAGGATTTTGCCCTCTTTCCAGATCAGTTCCTTGAAAATGATGGGTGCTTCTTCGTCGGATAATCCAAGGGTGCAAACGGTGCCGCCACCTTTTATACTCTGGATGCAGCCACGGATCGGATGTACCACCCCTTCAACCGGATGAGCATGGCCAACCGCTTCAAAGGCAATGTCAACCCCTTTGCCATTTGTATATCTATTAATGGCTTCAACAGGATTTTCATGTAAGGCATTTATTGTGATTACGTTGTCATTTGAAGTGGCTGCAATCTTTAACCTCCTGTCGATGATGTCGATCATATAGATTGGCTTGCTGGTTTTCGTCCTGGCAGCTTGCAGGATAACCTGTCCGACCCTACCTGCCCCCCAAATTGCAAGTGTATCACCGCTTTTCACACCGGCCCTCTTATTTGCGTGAAAGCCAATCGCTAAAATCTCCAAAAGTGATGCATGTTTTGAGGGAATGTGAAATGGCACTTTATAAAGCATCGATTCAGGCACGGCTACATACTGGCAAAACCCTCCATTCTGATCAATGCCAATTAATTTAAGTGATGTACATGCCGGATAGTGCCCTGCAAGGCATGCGGGGCATTTGCCGCACCAGATGATCGGATCGATCGCCACTTTTTCACCGACCTTGTAATTAAGGACTTCGTCACCAATTTTTTCAATGATTCCGGCCATTTCATGTCCTGGAATGAATGGAATTGGTGTTCTCGGATGAAAATCGCCTGTGAAAATGTGCATGTCACTCCCGCAAATTGAAGCATATTCTATTCTAACCAATGCCTCCCCAGGTTTGAATTCCGGAACAGGCATCTCTTTTACCTCGAACTCCCGATATTTGGTCAATACGGCTGCTTTCATATGAATATAATTTGTTTATTTTTTTTAACAGCCCGAAATTAATGAATCCCTTTGTATTTTTGGCGGATTTTGATCCCGGATTTAATAAAACGGGTTTGTTACAATTCAGGTCTTTTACAGACCTATTCAGATCATGATGAATTAATATTACAGGAATGTCAAATATTCAGGAACAATTTGAAATACAGCTTGCAGCGATCGGAATTGAAAGGGAAAAACTTACCCGAAAAGAAAAATACCTTCCTTTGTTTAGATTGACTACATTTGTTTTATTTTGGATTTTTATATATAATTATCTGATTGTTAATGATATAAATAGAGTTTTTCTTGCATTTGCCTCATTGGCAGTATTTTTATTATTGACCTGGAGAGATAAGCTACTGAAAGAGAAAATTGAACGGTGCGGGCATTTAACTGAAATTTGTACAAATGAGATCAAGTCTATCAATGGTGATTACTCGCCTTTTGAACCTGGTGATGAATACATAGATCCTGATCATCGTTATGCCTATGATCTTGATCTCTTTGGGAAAAACTCACTATTTCAATGTGTTAACCGAACTTTGACCATTTTTGGAAAGAAGCGTTTGGCAGATTATCTAAAAAACAGCATTGATTATAAGGATATTATCAAAGAACGGCAAAGTGCAGTGTCAGAACTTTCGGCTAAAAGGGAATTTCGGCAGCAGACTCAACTTGTATTTTTTGGGCAAAAGAGTGTTGAGAAAGATCGTGTGGAATTAATCGGGTGGCTTCAAAATGAGCCGTCAGGATTACAAACACCGGTTTTCAATATCGTTAGAAGATTCATGCCGGTTATTACCAATATATTGATTATCTTGGCTATAAAAGGTTATGTGATTTATCATGTTCCGGTGATGATGGTTATTCTTCAGTTATTGATTGTCTCTGCATATGCCCCAAAAACGATAAAAGCACAGGTGAACCTCTCCTCAAAAATGGGGATTTTATCCAAATATGCGCAATTTCTGTATCTGATCGAAAAGGTCAGATTTGAGGCTCCATTCTTGTCAAATTTGAAGGGAAGGCTTTTGCATGATGGAAATGAGGCCCCTTCCAAAATTATACATCAACTCTCACAATTACTGAACTGGATGGACGCCAACCTGAATATTCTGGCTGCTGTTCTTTTAAACGGACTTTTTCTGTTTAACCTGCAACTGTTGGCTGCAGTCGAGAAATGGCGGCTCAGGTACAGGAGTGATGTACCACAATGGTTTGAAATTATGGCAGAAATAGATGGGCTTTCCTCACTCGCCAATTTTGCCGGGAACCATCCTCAATTTATTTATCCTGAATTAATAGCTGAAGGTGAATTCCATTTTGAGGCTGCAGATCTCGGGCATCCACTGATCCTGCAAGCGGAATGTGTGACCAATTCAATCTCAATTTCGGGATGGAAGCAATATTGTATTATTACAGGAGCCAATATGTCAGGTAAAAGTACTTTCCTGAGGACCGTTGGGACAAATTATGTCCTGGCGATGGTAGGTGCACCGGTTTTTGCACATCGGTTCATCTTTTCTCCTGTATTGTTGCACAGTAGCATACGGACGAGTGATTCCCTTGCCAGAAAGGAATCGTTTTTTTATGCTGAGCTAAAGCGTCTCAAAGAAATAATTACCGAATTGGAGAGTGGGCAACATGTTTTTATCTTGCTTGACGAAATCCTGAAAGGGACAAACTCTCGGGACAAACAATCGGGTTCAATTGCCTTGCTTGAGCAATTAATTAAATATCAATCTGTTGGACTAATCGCTACACACGATCTTGTTTTAGGGGACCTGATCACGAGTTATCCTGATCACCTAATCAACCGCTGCTTTGAAATTCAGATATCAAATGGTGAAATGGTGATCGATTATAAACTTCTTGAAGGTGTTTGCCAAAACCTGAATGCAACCTACCTCATGAGAAAAATGGGGATTTTGATTGGCTGATTGGATTTTGAAAGATTTTTGGAGTTCTATTTTTCATTTAAGACTGCAACTGGCAACTAGCTCTTGGCAACTGGCATGTAACTGCTAATCATGTGACTTAGTTCTTTGAATTGCAATTTGAGGATAAATTCAATGGATATCCCGCCAGCCGCCAACACCTTTGAATTGCGATCATCAGAATTATAATAAAATAAAATATGAACAAAATCTGGAAAGAAAAATTTGAAATAAAATCTTATGATGTAGATTTTCAGCAAAATATTAAACCTTCAGCCTTAATGCGTTTCTTTCAGGAGGTGGCCTCAAACCATGTTGCAACTCTTGGTGCAGGTTATGATGTTTTGATGGAAAGGGGTTTGTTCTGGGCTTTATCGCGGTTAAAGGTTGAGATTACCCGGATGCCTCATTGGGGCGAGACGATATTGTTTGAGACCTGGCTTTGTGGGGCTGAGGGTTTATTTTTCAGGAGGGATTTTATCATTTATGATGTGGATGGTGAGGCAATTGTCCGTGGTATTTCCGGTTGGCTTTTGGTCGGTGTCTCGAATATGCGGCCCCAAAGACCTTCCACCATTGGCATTGTTTTGCCGACCAACACTGGCAAGAGTGTCCTTTTAAATTTTCCGGAAAGAATTGCAACATCCACTTTACAGGTCGCATTTCGCAAAACAGTGGCATATAATGAGATTGATCAGAACCTACATGTTAACAATACACGGTATCTCGATTGGGCAACCGATTGTTTTCCGATGAATCATTATCAGAATTATTCACTTTCTGAATTTGCCCTCGAATTTCTGACTGAAACCCATTGGGGAGACGACATCGAACTTCGCATCGGATCCTTGGGAGAGAAGACTGACCTTGAAGCTTTTGAAACTTCTTCTGGGGCTTTATTATTTAAAGCAATTCTAAATTGGAAAATGATCAATCATTAATTTATATTATTGAATATTAAAATATTATGAAGTTTTGATGCTTAAATTCCAACAATCTGATTCTTGTAATTATGTTTTGATAATTCGGGAATGATTATATTTGTACTAAAATAAATTAGCCATGAAAACGATAATCATCAAATTGCGAAACATTTGGAAGTATTGCATTGGAAAACAGGTAGTTGCAAAAATTATTTTTATCATATTGGGGATCACTTCTACTGTTTGGTTCCTGATCAGGGTTATCCCAAAACCTTCCAGGGCCACTTATCCCTGTATGCAGGCATCGGCACCCATCATGTCAGGTTTTGTGATCTATCTATTGACACTGACCGGTTCGATGGCCGCCTATCGGAAAGCCCGATTAAATTTTAGGAGCGCAAAATATTTTGTTGCCGCTGTTTTTTCTGTAATTGCAATGATTGGGTCTGTTGCTTTTTTTGTTCAGAATCCGGGTAATGTTTTTGCAGTTGACACTCCGGAATGGATAATTAAGGCCAACCAACCTGTTGGTATTGCCCGTGGGATCAATCCTGGCAGCGTAGTTTGGGTTCATAATCCAAAAGTTGCAAAATGGGATGGGAAGAACGGTTTTTGGTGGGACGATGCCAACACCTCTCAGGAGGAAACCAACAGGATGATGGACAATACGATTACGACACTTACTGGAGAAAAGAATCTTTCCAAAGCATGGAAAGTGCTTTTTGTTTATTTTAATAAAACAAAAAAGGGGAAAGGATCAGATTATCAGCCAAATCAAAAAATTGCGATTAAAATTAACGAAAACAACAACAGTGCCCAGACCAATTCAAATGAGATCAATGCTTCACCTCAGGTTACACTGGCACTTTTGCGTACAATAATCAGAGATGCACATGTTCCCCAAAAATGCATTACAGTTTTTGATGCGAGCCGTTTTATCACCGATAATATTTTTGACAAATGCCATAAAGAGTTTCCTGAAGTAATTTTTGTTGACAATGTTGGCGGAAATGGAAGGGTTAAATCAACCTATATTGATCATGCGTTACCCTATTCGGCCGATAATGGTAAATTGGCAACAGGTTTAGCGACCTGTGCAGTGGAAGCCGATTACCTGATCAATGTAGCCTTGCTTAAAGGGCATGTAGGACAAGGTGTTACACTTTGTGGAAAAAATTACTATGGGGTGACGAGCATCAACAACGACTGGCATAAGAATGCCCATGATAATTTTAACCAGGACAGGCAGGGAAATCCGAAATATATGACATTCGTAGATTTTCTTGGTCATAAGGATCTGGGCGAAAAGACGATGCTTTTCCTGATTGATGGTTTATACGGAGCAAAACTGGTCAATGGTATCCCTACCCCAAAATGGAAGATGGCTCCATTTAACAATCAGTGGCCATGCAGTTTATTGGCTTCACAGGACGGTGTTGCCATCGATGCCGTAGGACTTGATTTCCTGAGGTCTGAATGGCCTGATATGTTGGACATTAAATTCAGCGACCAATACCTGATTGAGGCTGCCCTGGCAAATAACCCACCATCAAAAACTGTTTATGACCCGGAAAAAGATGGAACAAGATGTACCAGCCTCGGTGTTATGGAGCATTGGAACAATGCCAAAGAGAAAAAATACAGTAAAAATCTTGGAAAAAGGAATGGAATTGAACTCATTCAAAAGACATTAGAATAATCCGCTTTCGTATTTAAGATAATTTCTAAGGCGGTTTTCAATATTTGCACCTGCAAACCAAACGCCATCAAGTGCTTGAATTCACTGGTGGTGTTTTTGCGTTTTTGAGGTTTAATGCATTTTTATAAACACATGAGACCAAATTTGATAGATCACTTTTTTGATATCATTAAAATATTTCAATTTTAAGGTAGGGATGAAATCATGTTTTGCGGTATAAGGTTATTTATAACGATTACATGAGATCTACATTAAAGGACTTATCAATTATTATAGTGAATTATCGTTGCTGGGACAATCTCCTGGAATGTCTTAAATCTTTGGCTTTAATTCCTGAATCCAATTTTACGTTTGAGGTTATTGTGGTTGATAATGATTCTCAGGATGGAAAATTGCCTGAATTCAAAAAATTGTTTCCACAATTCAGTTTTATTGTAAATCTTGGAAACTATGGGTTTGCAAATGGGTGCAACCTGGGAGCTGCAATCACCAATGGAAAATACCTGCTGTTTTTAAATCCTGATACGATTGTTACAGAAAAGGCTTTGTTCGCCATGCTTGACCAGGCAAGGGTTGGAAAAGCTAATTCCATAATTTCGTGCCGTCAGGTAACAGCCAATGGAAAGGAAGATAAGCCATATGGAGTATTTCCCTCCCCTGTTTCCCTCACCGGCTGGTCAAGGGCCCTGGCCAAATTATTCAAAGTGAATTTGATCCCTGAAAGCAATGACCGGTTCCTCTTTCCAGATTGGGTTTCTGGCTCTGTTTTGATGATCAGTAAATCAAGTTTCAACAAAATAGGTGGGTGGAACGAAAGCTTTTGGATGTATTATGAGGATGTCGATCTCTGCTGTAGGGCAAGAGAAGCCGGTGGCATCGTTTATCTGCTTAAAAATGCGATAATCATGCACAACCATGGCGGGTCCTCCAGGGCAAATATTGCGATTTCGGCATTGACCAAAACAGAAGTAAACATTTCAAAACATGAATATGTGGCCATCCATGA
>TBL_comb47_HYPODRAFT_10006590_pt1 | contig 12515 bp, 10 predicted proteins | sample TroBogypolimnion_40_FD_10682 | JGI IMG/M metagenome (IMG submission 10682)
GTACGTGTAGCTACTTTAATTACAGGAACGGCGGCTAATCCATAAGGCGTTCCGCGACCAGTAGTAAAAACATGCAAGTTCATGCCTGCTGCTAACTGCAAGGTTCCACAAATGAAATCGCTGGCTGGTGTAGCTGCAAAAATTAATCCTTTTTGCTTAAGCTTATTGCCCGGGGCTAAAACACCAGAGATTGGTGAGGTACCAGATTTAATAATTGAACCCATCGCTTTTTCGACAATGTTTGATAGACCGCCTTTTTTATTGCCTGGAGTTGTATTAGCACTTCTATCTACCTTGCCTCTTTTTAGATAGGCGTCATACCAAGCCATCTCATCAATCATGGCTTTGGCAACTGCTGGTGTCGTTGCGCGAGANGTAAGCTGATCAATACCATCTCTCACTTCAGTTACTTCCGANAACATCACTGATGCGCCCGCTCGAACTAAAAGATCTGTGCAAAACCCTACCGCAGGATTGGCTGTTACACCAGAGAAGGCATCACTACCTCCACACTGAACACCAACAACAAGTTCACTGGCAGGTACAGTCTCGCGTTTGCGAGCATTAAGTCTTTCAAGATGGGATTGCGCAGTCTTCATGATGGAATCAATCATGGACATAAAGCCAACATGGACCTCATCCTGTAGGCAAACTACATCAAGCTCTTCAGACGCATTGTCAGAATTGATGGGTATGCTTCCAGGCGGCAGTAATCTTTGGGGTTGAAGCTTTTCACAGCCAAGACTAACCACCATGACTTCACCGCCAAAGTTTGGATTCAGACTGATGTTACGTAGAGTACGAATGGGAATGTCTGCACCATCAGCATCAATGGCTACTCCACAACCATAAGTGTGTTCAATGCCAATCACGTCATCGACATTTGGATACTTAGGCAGTAGTTCACTTTTAATTCTTTGTACGGCATAGTCAACCACACCTGAAACACATTGAACTGTCGTAGTGATAGCTAGAATATTTCTTGTGCCAACTGAACCGTCAGTATTTCTATAACCCTCAAATGTGTAGCCTTCAAGAGGAGGTGCTGGTGTTGGTTTAACGGTGGCGATGGGAAGATTATCTAATTCACGAGCATCTGGCATCCTCAGAATTTGTTCGCTCACCCAGCTTCCTGCAGCTATATCCTGAGCTGCATAACCAATCGGTATCCCATATCGAATTACGGGAGAGTGCAAGGGCAGGTCGACTAAGGCAACTTTATGTCCTTGTGGCACATGTTCGCGCAAAGTGAGCCCATTGGAAAGCTTGGTGCCAGCAGGTAAACCGCCGTCGTTGGCAACAATCGCTACGTTATCGCGATCGTTCATGCTGATTGTGAGCGGTATCATCACTAGATCCTATTAGTTGGCATGAAACATATTTTGTGAGATTATGGCAGTAATGATAGCGCTATCAAATTTAGCTTGCAAGTACCTTTATGAGTGAATTCGAGATTAAACGCAGTCGCCGGAGTAGTGGGGCCATTACGCTCCATGACGTGGCTCGTCTAGCGGGGGTGTCTCCGATTACAGCCTCTAGGGCTATCAATAAGCCAGAACAGGTTTCACCAGAATTGCTGAAGCGGGTAGAAGAGGCGGTATCGAGGACAGGTTATGTTCCTAATAGGATGGCTGGAGGACTGGCTTCTTCTAGAAGTAAGCTGATCGCCGCGGTGGTGCCTAGTACGGTAATTTCTGTATTTAATGAAACAATTGAGGCTCTCAATAACACTTTATTTGATGCTGGTTACCAACTCATGCTTGGACAATCTGCTTACTCATCAGCTCGCGAAGAATTACTGTTAGATTCTGTAATCGGTCGACGCCCTGATGGAATTTTCTTGACCGGTGTAATGCAGCCAGGAAAAGGTCGAACACGATTGATGGCATCTGGAATTCCAGTTGTAGAAACCTGGGATTTAACACCTACTCCTATAGATATGTTAATCGGTTTCTCCCATACAGATATTGGCTTAGCCGTTGCTAAGTATCTTTTGAGTAAAGGTAAAAAGCAGTTTTCCATCATTCGCGCAGAAGATGAGCGTGCGGATCGTAGAACAGCTGCATTCAATGTAGCCATTGCAGAAGCAGGCCTACCAAAACCATATGTAGTGAACGTTGGTGACCAACGCTCTATTCGTAGTGGTCGAGACGCTATGTCTCAGATCCTAAAAAATGCCCCACGAACAGATGCTATTTTTTGCAGCTCAGACTTGCTCGCTTTGGGGGTATTGACAGAGGCCAGAGCACAAAAAATTGATGTGCCAAACAAAATTTCCGTCATGGGATTTGGTGATGTTCCATTTGTTGCGGATATGCTTCCATCTCTCACTACTGTTCGTATTAATGGTGGAAAAATTGGGCAATTAGCCGCGCAATATCTGATGGATAGGGCAGAAGGCAGGGAAGTTTCTGAGCCCATCGTGAATGTCGGTTTTTCTATCATCGAGCGTGATACGGCCTAGTTCTAGGTAAAAACCCTGAGTTAAATGATTTGACAAGTTTCGTTGGTATCACTAAGATTTAATCTAAATTGGTAGCGCTACCATTAAATTCGAATAACCTCCATTTAAAGGAAAAGTATGAATCCGCAAGACTTAAAGTCGATTGTTTCCCAAGGTTTGCTGTCATTCCCTGTGACTGACTTTGATCAGCAGGGAAATTTCAATGCAAAGGGTTATGCGGAGCGTCTTGAATGGTTAGCCCCTTACGGAGCATCAGCATTATTTGCCGCTGGTGGAACGGGTGAATTCTTTTCATTGGATGGAAAAGAATATCCAGAGATTATTAAAACTGCAGTTCAAACCTGTAAGGGAAAGGTTCCCATTATTGCTGGTGCTGGAGGTAGCACTCGTTTTGCAATCGAGTGTGCGCAAGAGGCAGAGCGTCAAGGTGCCCATGGTATTTTGCTATTGCCACATTATTTGATGGAGACAGGTCAAGAGGGTTTAATTGCCCACGTAGAGGCTGTTTGTAAGAGTGTGAAATTTGGTGTGATTGTCTACAACCGAAACGTCACTAAATTGACCGCAGAATCTTTAGCTATTCTGGCTGATCGTTGTCCCAATCTGATTGGCTTTAAAGATGGTGTCGGCAATATTGAAATCATGTCTTCCATCTTTTTAAGAATGGGCGATCGCTTTTCCTATCTTGGTGGTCTGCCAACCGCTGAAGTGTATGCAGCGGCTTATAAAGCACTTGGTACACCCGTCTATTCATCAGCAGTATTCAATTTCATTCCTAAAACTGCGATGGATTTTTACCATGCAGTAGCTAAAGATGATATGGCAACTCAACACCGCTTATTAAAAGACTTCTTTATGCCTTACCTGAAGATTCGTAATCGCGATCCTGGTTATGCGGTGAGCATTATTAAAGCGGGTGCAAAGATTGTCGGGCATGATGCCGGCCCTGTACGTACTCCATTGGTTGACTTAAAGCCTGGTGAAGTCGAAGAATTAGCGGCTTTGATCAAAAAAATGGGCCCTCAATAAATAGGAGCAATGAATATGTCAAATTCACGAATTGCATTAGTTACTGGCGCAGGTAGCGGGATTGGTAAGGCAGTTGCTTTGGGCTTATTAGGAGATGGTTTTAAGGTAGTGCTGGCAGGCAGAAGATTGGAGCCTTTACAGGAAGTTGCGCAATTGGCTAAGGATATGGGTCAAGAGGCATTTCCTGTATCAGTTGATGTGCGTGATCCCGTCAGCGTTGAAAACCTATTTTCGGAAATCGAAAAAAAGTATGGTCGTCTTGACGTTGCCTTCAATAATGCAGGAGTCAATGCCCCAGCCGTAACCATTGATGAATTGCCGCTTGAAAAATGGCAAAACGCTATTGATACGAATGTCACCGGTGTATTTCTTTGTGCACGCGCTGAGTTTGGTTTGATGAAAAAACAAAATCCTCAAGGGGGCAGAATTATCAATAATGGCTCAATTTCGGCGCATACTCCACGTCTATATACAACTCCCTACACGGCTAGTAAGCATGCTGTGACAGGCATCACAAAAGGGATTGCATTGGATGGCAGAAAGTTCAATATCGTTGCCAGTCAAATTGATATTGGTAATGCCTTAACAGAGTTATCTGCTCGCATGACTAAAGGCGTACTTCAGGCGAATGGGGAGCTTGCCCCTGAACCGATGATGGATGTTAAGCATGTAGCTGATGCCGTGCGTTACATTGCTGCGTTACCACTTTCTGCAAATGTACTCAACATGACAGTGATGGCTAGTGCAATGCCATTTGTTGGTCGCGGATAAGAAAAAATGAAACCTACAGTCTTGCAGCTAAGCCCAATTCTGATTCCGTCAGTAAGTCAGAAGCTCAATGAGCTTTATGAGGTGCATAAGTATTTTGAAATTGATGATAAAGAAGCATTTCTTGTGAAGCATGCTACTGATGTGCAGGGGGTTGTTAGTGGCGGACATACCGGTATTAGTAAAGCATTGATGGAAAGGCTGCCCAATTTAAAGGTGGTTGCAGTCAATGGGGTTGGTACCGATGCAGTTGATATGGGATACGCAAAGAGTCGTGGTATTCATGTCACGGCAACCTTTGGCGCGTTGACTGAGGACGTTGCCGATTTAGCAATTGGTTTATTGCTTGCAAGTTGCCGCGGTATTTGTTCTGGCGATCGATTTGTGCGTGAGGGTAATTGGGTCAAGTTTCCATCCCCAACTGCAATTCCTTTATCTCGCCGCTTTAGTGGCATGCGCGTGGGTATTGTTGGAATGGGCCGTGTAGGACGTGCAGTTGCTATACGTGCTGCCGCATTTGGGTGCCCCATTCAATATACCGATTTAAAGAAAATGGATGACCTGTCTTATGGCTTTGTTCCTGACTTAGTTGAATTGGCCCAACAAAGTGATGCTTTAATTCTATGTGCTGCAGCAGATAAAGCCGAAGGTATTGTGAATTCCAAGGTGCTTGATGCATTGGGTAAAGATGGATTCCTAATCAATATTGCTCGTGGAAAATTAGTGAATGAGCCAGATTTAGTCAATGCAATTAAGGCTGGAAAGATTGCGGGAGCCGGCCTAGATGTTTTTGTGGATGAGCCAAATGTTCCAGAGGTGCTGCTGACTAATGATTCAGTCGTGATGCAGGCACATAGAGCAAGTGCTACTTGGGAAACCCGGACTGCGATGGGCAATATGGTTCTTGATAGTCTGGCTCAAGGCATAGCGGGCAAACGACCTGAAATGAGTCTGACCACTTAAAGAGAAAGAGGCCTATTTAAATGAAAGCAAAATTTTTACTTGCTCTGTTATTTCTCTGTGGGATAGTGCAGGCTCAATCTTTTCCAAATAAGCCTATTACGATTGTTGTTGGCTCAACTCCCGGAAGCACGACAGATGGTTTGGCGCGAGCGATGGGCATTGAGATCACCAAAGAAACGGGGCAGCCAGTCATTGTGGATAATAGGGCAGGTGCTTTTGGTGGCATTGCAGCTCAATATGCTGCGAATGCAAAGCCAGATGGATACACCTTATTCATCACAACGAATACCACGCAAGCTGCAAATCCCCATTTATTTAAAAAATTGGCATACGATCCAGCTAAAGATTTTCAACCAATTACTCAGTTAGTTCAGGGGTATATGTTGATGGTTGTTAATCCATCAGTCAAAGCCAACTCAGTTCAAGAGTTAATTGCATTAGCAAAAAATAATCCCGACAAGCTTACGTTTGGTGCGGGCAGTTCTTCGGCGCAGATTGCAGTGGAGTTGTTTAAAAAAATGACTGGTACAAAATTAGTTTATGTACCTTACAAGTCAAATCCTCAAGCAGTAATGGATCTTGTTGGCGGTCAAGTGGATTTAATGATTGTGGATTTAACAACCAGCCTACCGCAAGTCAAAAATGAAAAGCTTAAAGCATTAGGGGTAAGTAGTTTGACAAAATCCCCTTTGGTTCCAAAGATTCCAACGATCGCTTCATCTGGAGTGCCAGGATATGAGTTCTATCACTGGAATGCTCTTTATGGTCCTGCTGGCATGGATCCTGCGACTGTTACTCGTATTAATACCTTGGCTCAAAAGGCAATGGCATCCCCAGCAGTGAAGAAATGGGTTGAGGAGAACGGCATGGAGGTGACGGTGACGAGCCCAGAGGGTTTAGCGAAATTTCAAGATGCCCAACTAAAAAAATGGGGTCAAATTATTAAAGATGCTGGTATACAGCCAGAGTAAGGACAATAAAATAAAAAATGAAAATCCTATTAAAAGCTTTATTAATTTTTGCTTCTGCAGTTCTTGCCACCAATGCAATGGCAGCATGGCCTGATAGAACAATCACCTTAGTAGTTCCATTCCCGCCAGGTGGATCAACAGATCAAATGGCTAGAGCTATTGCCCCGAAGATGCAGGCTTCATTAGGTCAAAGCGTCATCATTGATAATAAGCCTGGTGCGACCGGGACGGTCGGTGCTGGCTTTGTAAAGCGTGCTGCCCCTGATGGGTACACCTTGCTTGTAACTTCCTTAGGCCCACTGGTCATTGCGCCACACTTATACCCGAGTGTTCCATATAACGCTGCCATAGATTTTGATTACATTACCGTAGGGCTTCAGTCACCGAATGTATTGGTAGTGCCATCTAATTCACCATACAAAAATCTAGCTGATTTGATTGCAGCAGAAAAAGCAGCTCCAGGAAAACTTTCTTTTGGTAGTTCTGGCAGTGGATCATCCGATCATCTAGGAACTGAAATCTTCTGGCAGCAAACCAATACAACCGGAATACATGTTCCCTACAAAGGTGGCGGCCCTGCAATAACCGATGCCATTGGTGGTCAGCTCGATGCTTTATTTGCTAACGTGAACTCTGTTATTCAATTTATTAATGCTGGCAAGTTACGTCCGCTAGCAATTGCAGGCACAAAGCGTTCACCTGTGCTGCCAAATGTGCCTACCTTCGCTGAATTGGGTTACAAAGAGGTCGTGGCTTATGGCTGGCAAGCGGTTGCTGCCCCTAAGGGTTTGCCGACGGATGTTAAAGAAAAAATCTATAAGTCCGTTATTGCTGCATTGAATGATCCTCAAGTCAAAAAGAGCTTTGTTGATCTCGGGTATGAAGTAGTTGCAAATACTCCTGAGCAATTTACACAGTATCAGGCACAAGAAAATGCGCGCTGGAAAAAACTCATTGAATCCCGTCAAATTACTGCGAACTAAGCAAAGTACCAAAACATATGAGTAATACTGCAACCCCAAAGATTGTTGAGATAAAAGTCATACCAGTAGCGGGTGAAGACAGTATGTTGATGAACTTGAGCGGTGCTCATGGCCCATATTTCACACGCAATATCGTCATTCTCAAGGATAGCTCCGGGAATATAGGCGTTGGTGAAGTGCCTGGCGGACAAAAGATTGAAGATACCCTTAATAGGAGCGCTGAGATCATTACTGGTTCTTCTATTGGCGCATATAAATCGGCCTTAAATGCGGTCAAAGAAAAATTTGGAGCCTTAGATGCTGGCGGCCGCGGACTTCAAACTTTTGATCTTCGTACAACCGTGCATGTAGTGACTGCTTTGGAGGCTGCATTTCTAGATTTACTTGGTAAGCACTTAGGCGTTCCCGTTGCCGAGCTACTTGGCGAAGGTCAACAGCGTGATTCAGTGGAGATGTTGGGGTATTTGTTCTTTTTGGGCGATAAGAGCAAGACCGATCTGGGATATCGGTCCGAAAAAAATTCTGATGATGCGTGGTTTAGAGTGCGCAACGAAGAGGCTATGACGCCAGAAGGTATTGTGCGCTTAGCTGAAGCTGCATACGATAAGTATGGCTTTAAAGACTTTAAGTTGAAGGGTGGCGTTTTAAGTGGTGAGGCTGAAGTAGAGGCCGTAACTGCTTTAGCAAACCGTTTTCCAGAAGCACGAGTGACCTTAGACCCGAACGGTGGTTGGTTACTAAAAGATGCCATCCGCTTAATGCGTAATATGCATGGTGTGCTCGCCTACGCAGAAGATCCATGTGGTGCTGAGGGTGTTTTCTCGGGTCGCGAAGTAATGGCGGAGTTTCGTCGTGCGACAGGCTTGCCAACGGCAACGAATATGGTCGCTACCGACTGGCGAGAGATGCAGCATTCGATCCAATTGCAATCAGTCGATATTCCACTAGCGGATCCGCACTTCTGGACTATGGCTGGCTCAGTTCGTGTTGCCCAAATGTGTCACGAGTGGGGCTTAACTTGGGGTTCGCATTCAAACAATCATTTCGATATTTCATTGGCGATGTTTACCCACGTTGCAGCTGCGGCGCCTGGCAAGATCACTGCTATTGATACTCATTGGATTTGGCAAGACGGCCAACGTTTAACCAGGGAGCCATTTGAGATCAAAGAAGGTCGCGTACAAGTCCCTAAAAAACCAGGCCTTGGAGTTGAGTTAGATATGCAAGAGGTAGAAAAAGCACATCGTCTTTACAAAGAAAAGGCATTGGGTGCACGCGATGATGGTATTGCCATGCAATACCTAATCCCCAACTGGAAATTTAATAACAAGATGCCTTGCATGATTCGCTAAGGTACAACATTCATTATTCGTATTTAACAGAAAGAGCAAGATGAATATTGCAGGAAATATGATTATTGGCCAAGAACTCGTTAAGGGTTCCAAGAAACCAATCTACGGAATTAATCCTGCTACTGGTGAGAATCTAGAGCCAGCCTATTTGGGTGGTAGTGCACAGGAAGTAGAACGTGCTTGCACTCTAGCAGAGCAAGCATTTGATATTTATCGTGAAACAGATATAGAGACTCGCGCTAAGTTCTTAGAACAAATTGCCGCTAACTTGGCTGCCAATGGCCCAGCTATTGTTGAGCGCGCTGGCTTAGAGTCAGGTTTGCCAAAAGCTCGCCTTGAAGGTGAGTTAGGCCGCACCATGAATCAACTCAAACTTTTTGCTGAAGAGGTAAGAGCGGGCCGATGGCTGGGGGTCAAGATTGATGCTGCCATGCCAGAGCGTACCCCTTTGCCACGTTCTGATCTTCGTTTACGGCATATCCCCTTGGGCCCAGTGGTGGTGTTTGGCGCCAGCAACTTCCCATTAGCCTTCTCTGTGGCTGGTGGTGATACAGCATCTGCATTAGCTGCTGGCTGTCCTGTAGTTGTGAAGGGACACTCTGCTCATCCAGGTACTTCAGAGTTAGTGGGTATGGCAATTCAATCGGCAGTTAAATCCTCTGGCATGCCAGATGGCACTTTCTCACTATTGTTTGGTTCGGGAGCTGATATTGGCTCTGCATTAGTTGCTGACTCTCGTGTAAAGGCCGTTGGCTTTACAGGCTCCCGTTCGGGTGGAGTGGCTCTGATGAAAATTGCGGCAGCACGATCTGAACCCATTCCAGTCTACGCAGAGATGAGCAGTATTAATCCTGTATATCTCATGCCTGAGGCGCTTAAGAATCGTGCTGATTCGATTGCAGCTGGGTTTGTAAATTCCATGTTGATGGGCTCAGGTCAGTTTTGTACTAACCCAGGTCTATTGATTGTGAAAGAGGCTCCCGAATTAGACGCTTTTATTAGCAAGGCGGCAGATCTGATTACAGTTGCTCAGCCAGGTACCATGTTGACGCCGGGCATTCATCAAGCCTATGAATCCGGTGTTGGTAAGTTAAAACAGAATAACCATGTCCAATTGTTGGCTGAGGCACAGGCAAATTCAGGTCCAAATCAATGTCGTGCTCGTTTATTCGTGACAACTGCGCAAGCATTCTTGAAAGATCATGCCCTACGTGACGAGGTGTTTGGTTCTAGCTCACTAGTCATTCGCTGTAAAACTGATGAGGAGATGGTCGAGTTAAGTAATAGTCTTGAGGGTCAACTCACTGCTACCGTATTGATGGATCAGAGTGACAGCTTTACATTTGTGAAAAAACTTTTAGGTATTTTAGAGCGGAAAGTTGGACGCATTCTATTTAATGGGTACCCAACAGGTGTTGAGGTATGCCACGCTATGGTTCATGGCGGCCCATTTCCGGCAACATCAGATAGCAGAACTACTTCAGTTGGCACGGAAGCCATCTGGAGATTTTTGCGTCCTGTCTGCTATCAAGATTTTCCAGAAGATTTGCTTCCAGAAGTATTGAGAGATGGAAGCGCTGTTCCTAAGTTGGTTAACGGTAAATAATCAATAAGACTAAATGCTGATGAAATCTAAATTGCTTGCTTTTCTAGTTTTAGCATTTGTTTGCCTTGGGGTTCATGCTCAAGGTAATTCGGCAATTAATTTTCCAGCGAAGCCAATCAGAATTATTGTTCCTTTCCCTGCTGGAGGCACTTCTGATGTGCTTGCTCGCCTAATTGGACAAAAGCTTGGTGACGCCTGGGGGCAGATGGTTGTTATTGAGAACAAGCCTGGAGCAAGTGGTAATTTAGGTGCAGAAATGGTTGCGCATGCTGCTCCAGATGGGTATACCTTGATTTTGATGGACGTGGGAACTCTAGCGATTAGCCAAACGCTGTATACAAGTCTTCCATTCAATGTTTTGAAAGACTTTGCGCCGATAACGATGGTTGCTTATTCACCCCATTTACTGGTTGCCAGCAATAAAACCTCATTCAACACGACTGCTGAGCTGATTGCATTTGCTAAAAAGAATCCAGGCAAGCTGAATTTTGCTTCTGCAGCAGGAAGTGGTAGCGCCAATCATCTAGCTGGAGTGATCTTTGCAAAACAAGCTGGTATTGAATGGGCATATATTCCTTATAAAGGTGGAGCGCAGGCAATTACTGATCTTGGGGCCGGCCAAATTGATGTGACTTTCAACGGAATGACAGCCACATACCCTCATGTAAAAAGTGGCTTGATCAAATTATTAGCAGTTTCAAGCTCTAAGAGGTTGGATACGTTACCGAATACTCCAACTGTTGCAGAAACCCTCCCAGGATTTTTAACGGGAAGTTGGCAGGGCATCTTGGCTCCAGCAGGAACACCAGCCCCCGTTGTTGAAAAGCTTAATTTACAAATATTAAAAATTATCAAAACTCCTGAGATCAAAGAAGCCTTAAAGACAGCTGGAGCTGATGCTGCTCCTACAACGCCTCAAGAATTCTCAAGGTGGCTGCAATTGGAAGTGCAGCGCTCAGCAAAAGTGATTAAAGATAACAACATCAAATTAGATTAAAGAAATAGTGGAGACCAAAATGCCTTGCTTTAATAGATTGATAAGAATCATAGGAATCCTTTCTGTCGGACTTTTTACATCCTTTGCTGATGCACAAACAGCATCTTTCCCTGATAGGCCAGTAACCATTGTGGTTCCTTTTCCTCCGGGTGGTGGCACAGATGCCGGTGCACGACTGATGGCACAAAAGTTATCTACTCGCTGGGGTCAGTCAGTCATCATTGATAACAAGGCTGGTGCATCTGGAATGGTTGGTTCTGAGTTTGTTTCAAGAGCTAAGCCTGATGGCTATACATTATTAATTGCAAATATTGGCGTATTTTCAATTAATCCATCGCTGTATAAAAAGATGTCTTACGACCCAGATAAAGCATTTTCCCCAATCAGCATGATTGCTGAACTACCTTACTTTTTGCTCGTTACCCCAAGCATGAAAGCAAACAATGTTAAGGAATTTATTGCTTATGCGAAAGCAAACCCTGGGACTGTAACCTATGCAAGTTCAGGTAGTGGAAGTGGCCCACACCTTGCGGGAGAGATGTTTGAAAAGGCTACAGGACTGGATATGATGCATGTGCCATATAAAGGCGGTGGTCCTGCTGCTGCCGATGTTATGGCGGGACATGTCAATATGTACTTTTCTACGGTTTTGGAATCGATCGGCTCTGTAAAGACTGGAAAACTAAAAGCATTGGGAGCGAGCTCTTTAGTGCGTTCTCCAGCAATGCCAGAGTTACCAACTATTGCTGAGTCTGGGGTGCCTGGTTTTGATGCTACTTCATGGATTGGGATTGTTGCCCCTGCGGGAACGCCTCCATTGCTTGTGGACAAAATTGCGGCAGATATTAAAGCAGTAGTTTCCGAACAAGATACCAAGCAAACACTTATTCAGCAGGGTGCTACGCCTATGCCGCTATCGCCGACGGCATTTAAAGCCAGAATTGAAAGTGATCGCCAAAGATATGCAAAGGTGATCAAGGATGGAAACGTTCAAATAGATTGATTTAGTAACTATTTTTGTCTCTGACTTTAGCCACCTTCGGGTGGCTTTTTTTGGCATGACTTTAAGTAGCCTTATTGCTGTGAATAACTCACTACGCATTTATATGAGTTTCTAATTTCACAATTCTTTAATCCCAGGTTCAAGTCCTGATGCCATTTAAAACAAGAAATTTTCTCTTGTTTTGCCGGGAACCACCTGCGGGTGGTTTTTTATTTGAGCCAATCCAGGGCATTAATGGCGCGCACCATATTGATGAATGCTGCACTCGTATCGATGCTTGTCGCACTAAATGAATGCAACCGAGTTCGTTGATGGTGCAAGTGCATGTAAGTATGAACCCTAATAGAAATAGTTAATGGAGATTGATGGTGAGTAATCC
>TBL_comb47_HYPODRAFT_10006592_pt1 | contig 12513 bp, 10 predicted proteins | sample TroBogypolimnion_40_FD_10682 | JGI IMG/M metagenome (IMG submission 10682)
ATATGGCCGACCTAGCAAACCGTGCTCGTCAAGCCCGAGAGCTAATCTATAAGGCCAAGTTTCCTGCTGATCTTGAAGCACAAATACTAAATGCTTATACGCAGTTGCAACAGCAATATGGCGATGATATGAGTGTTGCAGTACGCAGTTCGGCAACGGCTGAAGATTTGCCCACCGCCAGCTTTGCTGGACAACAAGATACGTTTTTGAATATACGTGGTGAAACAGCCTTGTTAGAAGCCTGTAAGCGCTGCTTTGCTAGTTTATTTACCGATCGTGCCATCCATTACCGTATCGATCAGGGTTTTGATCATTTCAAATTGGCCTTATCAATAGGTATTATGAAAATGGTGCGCTCAGATCTTGATGCTAGTGGCGTGATGTTTTCCTTAGATACCGAATCGGGCTTTAGCGATGTAGTCTATATTACCGGTGCTTATGGTTTAGGTGAGAATGTTGTACAAGGCGCGGTTGATCCTGATGAGTTTTATGTGCATAAACCCACCTTTGAACTAGGTCATCGTGCGGTATTAAAACGTAGTTTGGGCGCTAAAAAAATAAAAATGATATACAGCGATGGACGTACTCGTGAATCGACTCACAATGTTGTCACTTCGGACCAAGAACGTAATCGTTTTTGCCTTAATGACACAGATGTTTTAACTCTCGCCGATTATGCCATCAAGATAGAAAAACATTACAGCGCTAAAGCAGGACAAGCAAAACCTATGGATATGGAATGGGCCAAAGATGGCCTTGATGGCACGCTGTATATTGTTCAGGCCCGCCCAGAAACAGTGGTCTCTCAATTAAGCGGAATGATACTGGAGCAATATACTTTAAAAAGCAAAGCCACTGCCATCGTTACCGGTCATTCTGTAGGCAGTAAAATTGCTACCGGTAATGCGTGTATTATTGAGAACGTCAGTCAATTAGGTCGCTTTAAAGCGGGTGATGTACTGGTCGCCGATATTACCACACCGGATTGGGAGCCGATTATGAAAATTGCTTCGGCAATAGTCACTAACCGGGGCGGGCGTACCTGCCATGCCGCTATTATTTCACGTGAACTTGGAGTGCCCGCCGTTATTGGTTGTGATAATGCTACGATAACTATTAAAAATAATATGCCTATTACTGTCTCTTGTGCTGAAGGTGATAATGGTAAAGTCTATGAAGGTATTCTTGATTTCGACATAAGAACCACTGATTTATCGGGACTAAAGCGTCCGAAAACTAAAATCATGCTCAATCTAGGTAATCCTGAACTGGCGTTTAAAACCAGTTTTCTGCCTAATGATGGAGTGGGATTGGCGCGTATGGAGTTTATTATTACCGAGTACATTAAAGCGCACCCCATGGCCTTAATACATCCTGAACGTGTGCAAGATGCCAACGAACGAGAACAACTTAAGGCATTAACGCGTAACTACTCAAAGCCTGAAGATTTTTTTATCGAACGCTTATCTGAAGGTGTAGGCACCATAGCCGCAGCTTTTTACCCTAAGCCAGTGGTAGTGCGTATGTCAGATTTTAAAACTAATGAATATGCCACCTTATTAGGTGGCCGTTGCTTTGAATTTGATGAAGCCAACCCTATGATTGGTTTTCGCGGTGCCTCGCGTTATACGCATCCTGCTTATGCCGAGGGTTTCGCCTTGGAGTGTGCCGCCATGAAGCGAGTACGTGATGACATGGGGCTGACTAATGTCATTTTGATGATTCCCTTTTGTCGACGTGTACAAGAAGCGCAAAAAGTATTGGCTTACATGGCCCAACTGGGTTTGACGCGCGGCGAAAAGGGCCTAGAAATCTATGTGATGTGCGAAATTCCTAATAACGTTATTTCGATTGATGCCTTCTCTCAGCATTTTGATGGCTTTTCTATAGGTTCAAATGATCTAACCCAACTGACCTTAGGTGTGGATAGAGATTCTGCGATTATTGCCGAAGATTTTGATGAACGTGATCCTGGGGTTAAAGAAATGATACGTTTGGCGGTACAAGGCTCAAAACGAAATGGAAAACATTGTGGTCTGTGTGGACAAGCGCCCTCCGATTATCCAGAAATGGCCGATTTTCTGGTAGAAATAGGCATAGATTCTATGAGTCTGAATCCCGACACCGTCTTGCAAACTACTCAACAAGTCTTGCTAACAGAGCAGCGCTTAGTGCGTTAATAAACCTACAGTTTTTATAGGATGTGCTAGTGACCTTACAACAACTGTTTAATAGCAGGGTATTCGGTAAGCAGTTGTTGTCTGAAAGCTTCTATAGCGGTTTCGTCATGGCGTTCTGCTCTTGGAATAGGTACTATAATTTCACTGATGACAGACATGGGTGAGGCTGATAAAAAGATCAGCCTATCTGCCAAGGCAATGGCTTCACGTAAATCATGGGTGACAAATAATACCGTGTGTGGGCGTTGTTGCCATAAGCTTAGTAATAAGGCTCTGATTTGACGAGCGGTAGGGGCATCTAGCGATACAAAAGGCTCATCCATGAGTAATAGATCAGGATCAACAGCAAAGGCGCGTGTGATCGCAACCCTACGACTCATGCCTAAAGACAAGCGTTCTGGATAAACATGTTGTGATGAGGTTAGTTGCATCATTTCAAGCAAATCATCAATGATATTAGCGGATATGGAATCCTCTAACACTAATTCTATATTTTCGCGCACTGTGCGCCACGGCAATAAGCGAGGATTTTGAAAAATATAACCGATTTTAGGCCTTGAGGCTTGTTGGCTTAGACCTATGCTGCCTTGGTAATCCTGATCTAAATCAGCAATGATATTTAACAAGGTCGTTTTCCCACAACCTGAAGGCCCGACTAGGCAAATAAACTCACCCGATTTAAGTGTCAAGTTAAGATCGGCAATGGCAGTATGAGATCCGGCTTGTTCTATGGCAGGATAAGTCTTATTGATGATGTTGATTTGAATATCGCTCATCGCCTCCACCTCAAAGCTTTTCTATCTAAGGGCTTTAAAATAATGAGTTCTATCAGTTGAATAACACCGACAAAGGCGATGGTATAAGCCAATATGCTGGCAACATCAAACATCTGAAAAAACAAATGCAGTTGATAACCCATGCCATTACTGCGACCTAATAACTCCACGACCAGAATGATTTTCCAAATAAGTGCTAAGCCAGAACGGGTGGCTGCCATGACAAACGGGTGAAGCTGTGGCCAGATGACATGAATCAAGGTTTTACGCCGACTAAAGCCAAAGCAACGTGCCATGTCTAATAAATCCTGATCTAGCGAGCGCGCGCCTTCTCGGATGGTAACGATGACACTGGGTAACTTATTAATGACTACGGCTAAGATCGCCGCCGATTCGATTAAACCAAACCAGACATAGCATAAGATAATAGTGACTAGCGCCGGCACATTTAAAAATATCACTAGCCAGTTATCAAAGAAAGCATCTAGTTTTTTATGGCGTCCTAGAATGATACCGATAACACTGCCTAATAACATGGCGATAGAAAAACTAACGAGCAATCGGAGTAAAGTCACGCCTAAATGAAAAGGCAGTTGTCCTGAAACACAGGCTTGCCAAAACACTAAGGCCACGGCGGTAGGTGTTGGCAAGGTATGGTTGTTTATATAAAGCGCGCTGCCTTGCCACAGAGCTAAAAAAGCCAGTAATGATAAAAGTGGTAAGAGCTGCTTATTAAGTTTCAAAATAAATCTGAATTAGGGTTGAGACCAGAAGGTGCCTACTTGTAACGTTTCTGAAGCACCTGTTAATCGATTATTAGTTAAAGTGCGCAGTAAGGTATAAATGCGAGCCGCAGCTTGCTGCTCCTTGTCTCCCCATTGCTCAATTGCTCCTTCACAATAACGTTGACGCAGTATTGCTTGGGTGGGTAAATCGTCGGTCTTAGTTAAGGGTATGATTTTTTGCCAATCGCTATCAGAGGTACATAAACGGCTTTTGGCAAGTTTTGTCGCATTTAAAAAACTATTAAGTGCTGCTTGATGCGCCACGCCCCAACTTCGTTTAAAGACGTAGCCGATACTCGGTACATCTTCAGTAATACCCAGCCCTTTTAAAATACCTTTGCCGTCAATAATTTGTCGATAACCTTTAGCTTCCAGTCGGGCTGCAAAATGCCAGAAAGTCAGCACAGCGTCTACACGTTCTTGTTTGAGTTGTTCATTGATTAAAGGTGGAGCGCCAAAGGTTTTTTCTACCGAGGCATTCAAATCTAGTGATTCTTTCTGTGCTAAAGCCTGCAACAATATCCAGTTTTTGTCCAGTTCACCGCCTGCTATACCCAAACGTTTACCTTTAAGGTCTTTAATGCTTCGGATAGGGCTGTTATCAGCAACGATTAAAGCGCCTGAGGTGTTTGAGTAAGGGTGAAAAGTAAAATCAGCTCCTGTGGCGCGTAAGCTAGAAACCCATATCCAATCAGAAACGATTATGTCGACTGCCCCCGATTGCAGGGCAATTTTTCCCGCTTCGCCATTAGCGACAGGGAGGAGTTCTAGTTGGAAATCAGACGCTTTTAGTTGTGGGTCATTTTGTATGGCCGCTAATTCCCATTCCAAAGTACCTGCTGCTTGAACACCTATGCGTAATAGGGTTTTTTCTACGGCAAAACTGTTGCTTGATACGAATAGACAAAGACTAATAAGAAAAGCATTAAGCTTCATGCAGACACACTCAGATAGAAAGATAATAAAGTCGCCTATTCTATCTGTACTGCACGATTCGTGCGAGTCTGTTTACTGACATGTCTTTAAATTTAAGGATAGGCAGGAAATGTTAAAAGACATTTAAGCTGCGACTTACTACAATATCGGCCACTTAGGGCGTTTCTGCTAATAGAGGAATAGCCGATTAGATCAGTTGATAACCTTATAAAACTTAGCGAGAACTCATCATCATGGAATCTTTTAAAAATATACGCGCACTGATCATCGATATGGATGGCGTGTTATGGCATGGTACACAAGCAATAGCGGGTTTGATTGAGTTTTTTCAAACCCTTAATGATTTGGATATCCGTTATATTTTGGCGACTAATAACGCGAGTTTAACGCCAGAACAATATGTGACTAAGTTGGCAAATATGGGCGTTACCGTGACCCAAAAACAAATCTTAACCTCAGGCATGGCGACTGCACTTTATTTGAGTGAGCGAGTAAATCCTAAGGAAACAAGAGTGTTTGTAGTGGGAGAAGATGGCGCAACGCAGCCCTTATTGGAACTTGGCTTTACTCTGACCGGACTTTATGAAGTTGATAACAGTGATAAGCCCGAGCAAAAAGGGGCTGATATAGTCGTTTGCGGTAAAGATGAAACTTTAACCTGGGCTAAATTAGCGACGGCTAGTCTAAATATTCGTGCCGGCGCAAGCTTTATAGGCACCAATGCCGATACCACTTTGCCTACCGAACATGGCATTACGCATGGTAATGGTGCTATTCTTGCGGCGCTCGAAGTAGCTACCGGAGTATCACCGACCATTATCGGCAAGCCAGAACCTATTATTTATCAACAGGCTTTAGGGTTATTGGGTATTAGCCCCGATGAAACAGTTGCTCTAGGTGATCGTTTAGAGACTGACATACTAGGCGCAGTGCGTACCGGCATACGTAGCATTATGGTGCTAACGGGGATATCTTCTGAAGCCGATTTACAAGATTCAGACTATCAACCTACATGGGTGATGCAGGACATTCGTGCGGTGACTAAAGCTTTGCGTGAGCAATCGGTTTAATCATTTCGTTCAAATAAATCAGGAGCCGGAATTATGAAAAAGTTTATCAATAGCGTTGATAGCCTACTGGATGAAACCTTGCTGGGCTTTTCTAAAGCTCATGCTGATATTATCACGCTAAATACATCACCGCATTTTGTCACACGCAAGTTACCTACTCGTCAGGGTAAGGTGGCCCTGATTTCGGGTGGTGGTTCAGGACATGAGCCCTTACATATCGGTTTTGTAGGCGCAGGCATGTTAGATGCGGCTTGTCCTGGGCAAATATTTACCTCACCAAGTCCTGATCAAATGTTGGCGGCAGCCTTGGCTGTTGAAAATGGTGGTGGCGTTTTGTTCATCGTAAAAAACTATGCTGGTGATGTCATGAATTTTGAAATGGCCGCCGAGATGCTAGAGCTACCCAATGCCAGTATTTTAGTGAGTGATGATGTCGCTTTACCAAGAAACCATAGTACGGGGCGACGTGGCGTAGCTGGTACTTTAATCGTAGAGAAAATAGTCGGAGCCGCCGCAGAGCAAGGCGCTGATTTAGCTTACTGTAAAGCCTTAGGCGATAGCATCAACAAAGCCACAGCCTCAATGGGCGTGGCTTTAAGTAGTTGCACCGTGCCAGCCTTAGGACATCCGACCTTTGCACTTAGCGATACTGAGATGGAAATGGGCGTAGGTATACATGGTGAACGAGGCCGTGAAACCCTAAACTTAACATCCGCTACCGAGATCGTAGAGCATATTGCCGCGCTGATTGATGAAGATTTAAAGCCGCAAAAAGGCCAATCGGTGTTGCTACATGTGAATGGTTTTGGTGCTACGCCATTAATGGAACTGTATTTGATTTACGATTTAGCCGCACAATACTGGGAAAAACGCAGCATCAATATTGTCCGTTCCTTAGTAGGTAATTACACTACTTCTATTGATATGGCGGGTTGTTCTATTACCTTAACCTTGTTAGAAGAGCAGTGGTTGGCATTATGGGATGCGCCTGTACATACCTCAGGATTACGCTGGGGCTGTTAATCGTAAATTCCTTGATTTAGTCAATAAAAATACATGAAAAAGATGAGGCAGGAAACCACGCAGCCCATACTTTCGTTGCTAAGATCCTCTACTAAGGTTTAGTAGTTGTTAATTCAGGTGTTGAACTCATCTTTTAAGCTTTTGGAACCGTTATAGTCGACTATTGGAACGTCTATGACCGTATAAAGAAGTCTAATCCTTATTAAAGAACAGTGCATGAGCGTCCGGCGAAGGTTAAATCCTGTAGAAAAATGTTCCATGGCCGATGAAGATATTAAAAATCACGTTCGTAGACCTTCTATTAACAGCCTTAGACGTTCCATTGGTAGTCATGAACATTCCAAAAGTCGGCATGAGTCTTCCAGTAAGTGATCTAGTTTTAGGCTACAGTTAAGACCTGACAATTAATGAATGTCAGCAATACGATAATAATGATTGCGATCTAAGTCAGGATAATAAATTGTGAAGGATTTATGGCTTTGAACTAAGCTGGAGCTGTTAATTCAGTAATCAATACCGCCACAATAGCAGAAATCATTAACTGAGCGGTTTTAGCGCCGGCATCAATATGGCCTACTGAGCGTTGTTCCAGAAAAGACGCGCGGCCTTTGGTGGCAATCATGTCGCGGGTAGCTTCCATGCCGGTTATGGCAATCGCTACGATAGTATTTAAGATTTCAGGCAAAGCAATATTAGCCGCTGTGGCTGTGTTTAAGTACAGAGCAACGGGTATATAAACATCCAGCAGGGTTTTTTCGCCGGCTTCTGCTTTACCTCGGTGTTTAACGGCCTCCACGGCGAGATTAAAGCTATCAGCAAAGCTTTGTACGTTTAAGGGATGATCCTTGGCTGCTTTGCTTAAGGCCATGAATAAAGTTGCATACAAGGAGCCAGAGGCACCGCCTATGGCTGACATTAAAATCAGGCCTATTTTTTGCCAAGCATTAGGCCAATCTAATGCCGTTAATTCATCCTGTTTTTCGGTTAAGGCTTTAATGCCGCGTTGTAAGTTAATGAGATGATCACCATCACCAATAGCTTGATCTAATTCTGTAACTTCATCGGCATGGTTAGCTAATATCTCAGCGATGGCGGTGATTAACTTAGGTAATAAGGTAGGAGTTAAGGTCATGGCTAGACTCGATATATTAGTTATAGTTTGAGAGCATAGCGTGCTGCTTGCTCGACTGTCCAGAGCTATTATCCAGTTAAAACGACTTCCCCTAAAGAGGAAATACTCACGACTTAAGTTTTAACGATGGTGTTTTACAGGGACTTGGTTAGAATATCGACTATCCCAGCTTAAGGTCGGGGCAAGAATGGGTAAAATTCACCACATTGATGTAATAAACTTGCCGACCTCTATCGGTCACAGGAGCAATTAATGAATATTCATGAGTATCAGGCCAAGCAGTTATTTCAACAGTATGGAATTTCCGTACCTGAGGGTAAATACGCTGCTACGCCAGAGACTGCGCTACAAGTTGCCCAAGATTTGGGTGGTGAGGGTTGGGTGGTTAAAGCTCAGGTTCATGCCGGTGGTAGAGGAAAAGTGGGCGGCGTAAAGCTAGCGAAAACATTGACTGAAGTCAGTGAATTTAGTCAGGCTTTATTAGGTCAACGCTTAGTAACGATACAAACGGATAGCTTAGGCTTGCCGATTAATTCTCTGCTGATAGAAAAAATATATCCGATTAAGCGCGAGTTATATTTAAGCCTAGTGGTCGATAGAGGCAGTGAGCGTATTATTTTTATCGCCTCAGCAGCGGGTGGTATGGATATAGAAACCGTCGCCCATGAAACCCCCGAACAAATTATCTCTGTAGCCATACATCCTGCGGCCGGCTTACAAGGCTATCAATGTCGAAAAGTTGCCTATGCCTTAGGTTTAAAAGGCGCACAGATCAAAGCACTCAGTAAGATTATGCAAGGGCTGTATGATTTGTTTTTAGCTAAAGATGCCAGTCAAATCGAAATTAACCCGTTAATAGAAACGCACAGCGGCGAGTTAATGGCCTTAGATGCTAAGATTAATTTTGATGATAATGCTGTGGCCTTACATGCCGATATTTTAGCTATGAAAGATCCGTCTCAAGAAGATGACAAGGAAAATCTAGCTCAGCAGTTCGGTTTAAATTACATCACCTTGGATGGCAATATCGGTTGTATGGTGAATGGCGCAGGTTTAGCGATGGCGACTATGGATTTAGTTAAATTAAAAGGCGGTCAGCCTGCTAACTTCTTAGATGTCGGGGGCGGTACTAATATTGAAAAAGTCTGTGAAGCCTTTAAATTGATTTTGTCAGATACCAGTGTTAAAGCGGTATTAGTTAATATTTTTGGTGGTATCGTGCAATGCGATGTGATTGCAGCCGGTATTTTAGCGGCCATAGAACAAATTCACGTTGCTGTTCCGGTAGTGGTACGTTTAGAAGGCACCAATGCTGAACAAGGAAGAGCTTTGTTAAGTAATACCGGTCTTAATATTTACGCAGCAGAAGATTTAGCCCATGCCGCAGAACAAGTCGTGGCATTGGCGGAGGCCGTATGAGCATTTTAATCAACAAAGACACCAAAGTCATTTGCCAAGGTTTTACCGGCAAACAAGGCACGTTCCACTCTCAGCAAGCTATAGATTATGGCACTCAATTAGTCGGTGGAGTGACTCCTGATCGAGGCGGCGAAAAACATTTAGGTTTACCGGTGTTTAATACCGTACAAGAAGCGGTTAATAGCACCGGTGCTACCGCCACGGTCATTTACGTGCCGCCTTTTTATGCAGCAGATGCCATCTTAGAAGCGGTCGATGCCGGCATAGAATTGATAGTATGTATTACTGAAGGTATTCCTATCTTACAAATGTTGCGTGTTAAAGCGGCTATGGCCGGTACCGGATCGTTGTTAGTGGGCCCTAATTGCCCCGGTGTGATTACTCCAGGCGCCTGTAAAATAGGTATTATGCCCGGTAAAATCCATCTGCCCGGTGTGATTGGCATCGTGTCACGCTCGGGTACGTTAACGTATGAATCCGTGCATCAAACCACAGCGCAAGGATTAGGGCAAAGTACCTGTGTTGGTATCGGTGGCGATCCTATACATGGTATGAATTTTGTGGATGTCTTGGCGCGTTTTCAGGCTGATGAACAAACTCAAGGCATCGTGATGGTCGGTGAAATAGGTGGAACGGAAGAGGAAGCCGCCGCTGACTATATTAAAGCTCATGTCACTAAGCCTGTAGTTGCTTACATAGCCGGACAAACAGCCCCCGCTGGTAAACGTATGGGTCATGCCGGAGCCATAGTCACTGGTGGTAAAGGCACTGCGACAGGAAAAATAGCCGCCTTAAAAGCAGCAGGTATTGAAGTGGTTAATACACCGACAGATATTGGCGTGGCTATGAAGCGTTGTTTGTAATAAAGGCTAAGGTAGGTCGGGTTAGCGATAGCGTAACCCGACATTTCGTAGCGCATTGTGTCGGGTTACGCTATCGCTAACCCGACCTACTTTTTCTCGTATACTCACTTAAATAGTATCGAGGTTGTTGTTTCCCCATCAAATTGCAATTAAATGTCACCTAGCAAGCAACGTAAAAGTTCACTCCCTTATTTTCCTGATAGTTCTTTATTGTTTTCTGCTCTAGCCCAGCGGCCTTGGTCGGTTTTTTTAGATAGTGGCTACCCTTACAGTACGCAGGGGCGATACGATATTATCGCCACAGATCCCATCTGCACACTCGTAACGCATGGTGATAAAACCATTATTACTCGTGATGATGCGGTGCTTATCTCTGAGCAAGATCCCTTTTCTTTAGTAAAAGAACAGTTGTTGCCAGAGTTAATAGGATTTGCTGAGCTACCTTTTACCGGCGGCGCTATAGGGTACTTTTCTTACGATTTGGCGCGTCGTTTGGAGAACTTGCCTGTTATTGCCGAAGATGCCGAACAGATTGCCGAAATGGCGGTAGGTATTTATCCGTGGGCGCTAATTGTCGATCATCAACAACAGCAAAGTGTTCTAGTCGGACAAGATTGTGCAGAAAGTTTATGGCAAAGCTTAATCTTACAATTTAGCCAGTTACCTGAACCGAAACCACAAGCGCCTTTTACTGTGCTCAGTGATATCAGCGCCAATATGACTCAGGCGACCTATACGCAAGCTTTTGATCGTATTAAACGATATCTAAAAGAAGGCGATTGTTATCAGGTTAATTTAACCCAGCGCTTTGTGGCTGATTGTGCTGGTGAGCCTTGGGCAGCCTATCAAAAGCTACGTGAGCAGAATGCGGCCCCGTTTAGTTGTTACCTTAACTTACCCGAAGTACAAATTTTAAGTTCTTCACCGGAGCGTTTTTTAAAACTCACTCAAGGGCAAGTGGAAACTAAACCCATTAAAGGCACACGCCCTAGAAAACAAGATGAGCAAGAAGATCAAGAGCAAATAGCTTCCTTAGAAACTAGCGCTAAAGATCGAGCCGAAAATCTAATGATCGTTGATTTGTTGCGTAATGATATTAGTAAAACCTGTATCAAAGGTTCCGTTAAAGTACCCGTTATTTTTGAAGTAGAAAGTTATGCCACAGTACATCATTTAGTCAGTACTATCACAGGCGCACTGGCAGAAGATCAACATGCATTAGATTTATTAAAAAGCTGCTTTCCAGGGGGCTCCATTACCGGTGCCCCTAAGATTCGTTCTATGGAAATTATTGAAGAACTAGAGCCGCATCGTCGCGGTATTTATTGTGGTGCTATAGGTTATATTGGCTTTAATGGCAATATGGATACTAATATTGCTATAAGAACGCTAGTTCATGCTAATAACACCATACGCTGCTGGGCGGGTGGCGGTATCGTTCATGATTCAGTGGCTGAAGATGAATATCAAGAAAGTTTTGATAAAGCAGCCGCTATGCTAGCCTTATTAAGGCAATTGACGGTTTCGTGATTATTATTAAACTGGGCGGCAGCTTAACGCATTCTAAAGCCCTGATTAATTGCTTTAATAAAATACAACAACGTTATCAGAGCAGGGCAGTGATCATCGTGCCAGGTGGTGGTGCGTTTGCAGATCAAGTACGACTCGCGCAACAGCAATGGCAGTTTGATGAGTTTACGGCCCATCACATGGCCATTTTAGCCATGCAACAAATGGCCTTAATGTTTAACGGCCTAGCGCCACATTGGCTTATCGTAAGCAGTCTGTCAGAACTACAGCTACCCATACATCTAAACAAAACCCTGATCTGGTCGCCTAATAGTGTAGAACTCGATCAATCAGGCGTTCCAGCGTCATGGGATATAACTTCAGACAGTTTAGCGGCTTGGTTGGCTAAACAAGTATCTGCTACAGAGCTTATTCTTGTTAAATCAGCAGCTATTGATCCTCAAGCCAGTTTAGAGCAGCTCGTAGCACAGAAAATTGTCGATCAAGGCTTTTGTCAGCAGGTGCAAGAGGCGTTGTTTAGTATACAGGTTGTAAATCAACGAGATTTTCAATAGCCCTATAGGATGTGCTGAGGAACGAAGCGCATCATTAGCGTACGGGAGAATTCAGATTAATTTCTATCGTAATGCCGATTAAACTAACAATTGATGCGCTTTCTTGCGTCGGCACATTCTATATTACTGAAGAAGCTTAGCTTTTTGTTTTTCAAATTCGGTTTCCGATAGAATACCTCGTTTTTTTAGATCATCTAGCTTAAGTAATTCTGTGTATACATCAGCTTTTTTAGCTACATTTTTTT
>TBL_comb47_HYPODRAFT_10006595_pt1 | contig 12503 bp, 12 predicted proteins | sample TroBogypolimnion_40_FD_10682 | JGI IMG/M metagenome (IMG submission 10682)
CTGCCAGAACTGGGATCGGTAAAGGCGTGTTTGGTGCCGCTGTAATTGATGAACTGCAAGTCGACCTTGGCTTGGCGCATCTCTTCTTCAAAGGCGACCACGGCATCGGCCAAAGAATTGGGGTCATCGGTACCATTGAAGACAATGACTGGGGATTTGATGTTCTTGGCATCCTCCGGGTGAGGCGTGTCCAAAATGCCATGAAAGACCACCACGCCGGCCAAGGGTGCACCGTCACGGGCCAACTCCAGCACCCCAGTGCCTCCAAAACAATACCCCAGCGCAATGATCTTTTTCGGATCCACTCGCGGATTGCTGCTGAGCGCCTTGTAGGCCAGTTGCATTCTGTTGCGCAACAGTGGGCGGTCTTTCATGTAAGTGTTCATGGCGGCTGCAGATTCTTTACCCCTTGTCGGCTGCTGTCCCTCGCCATAAATGTCGGCCACCAAGACCACATAGCCCATGCGGGCGAGTTGTTGGGCACGACTGAGCGTGTACTCGCCAGGACCGGTCCAGGTGGGCCCCATCAAAATGGCCGCCGACTTGGTCTTTTTGACGTTGTCATAGACCAATTGGCCCTTGAATTGGTGCTCTTGGTTTTTATAAAGTCCTACTTCGCTCACAATTTCCGCGTGGACTGACATGGTCCCAATCCCCATCAAGATGCCTGCAGCCATCGACAGCATCCGTTGACGAGCTTGGGTGGGAATGAATTTCATATGGGTCTCCTCTTGAGGGGGTTAGAAAAATCGAGTGCCGTGATCATTCTAGAGTTTGGGAATTGAAAATTCACCTTGCCTGTCTGGGGATTACACCTAGGAGGCTTGTGCTGTTGGGGGAGATTTTTGTAGGTGAGGGCCCCTTTAGATCTGGCCACAGTTGGCCCCATGCAGGACCTTTGAGACTGTGCTCACTTAGAATGAGAACTCTCTTGTGCGGACACAACACCAAACACCATGAACCTCAGTCGTCGACAACTCCTCATTGACAGCGCCGTCTTGGGCCTTGGCACATCACCGCCTGGCCCCGCGTTTTCGCAAACCCTCTCAAACCGGGCCGTGCACTTGATCATCGCCCAGGCCGCGGCCACCACCCCCGATGTCATTGCCCGCTTGCTAGCGCCGCGGATGCAGTCTCGCTGGAATCAAGCCTTTGTGGTGGAAAACCGCGCTGGCGCGTCAGGAGCGATTGGCATGGAGGCGGTGGCCAAAGCGGCGCCCGATGGTCTGAGTTTGCAAGTCAACGTCTCGACCACGGTCACCTTGCCGCTCTTTTATTCCAAGTTGTCCTTTGACCCTTTGAGCAGCTTTGCGCCCATCAGTCACTTGGGGGCCACCAATTTCAATTTGACCGTTCACCCCTCGGTGCCGGTCCAGTCGGTGAAAGAATGGGTGGAGTGGGCCAAAAGCCAGTCGGGACAATTGAGTTATGCCTCGCCTGGTTTGGGGACGCACCACCATTTGTGCATGGAGTTGCTCAAGCAAACGGCCGGCGTGGATTTGTTGCACATCCCTTACAAGGCGGCAGGGCAGGCTTACACGGACTTCATTGGAGGACAGGTTCTCACCATGTTCATGCCCATGCACAATGCCGTTGGTTTTGCCAAAGATGGACGTATAAGAATATTGGCCGGAACCAAGCGTGAGCGCTTTCACTTGCAACCGAATTTACCCTCCTTGCATGAGTCGGGCATCAAAGACTTCAATGTGGAGGCCTGGTATGCGCTTTGGGGTCCGCAGGGACTGACCAGTGAATGGGTCTCCAAATACAATCAGTTGGTGCGCGAGGTGCTCGCCGAGCCCGAGGTGCTTCAGGGTTTTGAGGGGGAGGGGATCGTTGCGCGTGCCAGCACCCCGTCCGAGCTTGCCAAGATTGGTCAAGACGAATTCAATTTATGGAGGAAAGTTTTGCGTGAGTCTGGCGTGAAGCCCGCTTGAATCTGAATCAAACCTGCCGGATCCCGCGGCGCCTCCCTGCTCAAAGCACCTGGCGCATTGAGCGCTGATCCTCATCAGCTGGATCAATGGTAGTCCATTTTTCTTCGCATGCACTCCGCCCATTGTGCTCTGGGTTGGAACTCAGGCTGCTGGCTCGCGATCTGCTCAACGCTTGCGAGCAGTTCATCGTCTCCCATGGATAAATCCACCTGAATTCTGAGCGGTTGTGCACAGTGCCATGGCGTGTCCATGAAAATTTCGATGCGGTTGCCCTCCGGATCCCTGAAGTAAATGGAGATGGTGTTGCCATGTGAGGCGGCGGTCATTTCGCTGATGAATTCATTGGCGAGGGCGCGCTGATAAAACGCACGCAAGACTTTGAGGTCGGGCACTCGAAATGAAATTTGGTTCAGCAAGTTGAAGTGCTTGCCTTCAGCTCGTCCACTGATCAAAGCCAATTGATGATGTTCATTAGGGTCTCGGCTTAAAAAAACAATTTTCAAGTTGCCCACATCGCCTCGGTCGGTGAGGGTGAAGTCGAGCACGTCTTCGTAGAACTCGGCCATTTTTTCAATATCCCTCACATGCACACCCAAGTGGCTGAGAACCAGGGCGTTTTGTTGTTTTAAGTGTTCTGTTCTGGGGTGCATGGTGTTCTCCTATTGTTGAGTGCTCATTTGGGGGCAACGGTCAGACTCTAGTTCTTTAATGTTGGCAGTTCTTTGACCAATCTCAAATAAGCTTCAAGGACTGCGGGGTCGTGATGAGGGTAAGGTTGGACTTGATTGAGAATGCGAATGCGAATGCGAATGCGAATGCGAATGCGAATGCAAATGCAAATGCAAATGCAATTGATGGGGATTGGAATCGATTCAGTCAGAGGCTGGCCCGACTTGATTCTCAAGAGTTAAAACATTGCGCCACCGTCTTGATTTAAATCAATGACAGAAAACAATATTTTTTTACAATAATTTTGATTGATCACTCCATGAAGGAAAAGGATGCCAACACCCTTCCCCAACAGTGCAGCCCACAACATCTTTGGAACCACGATTTTTGATGGCGTTCAAGCACAAAAAGGCTATCCGCTCAATGCCATGTGTTTTTCATTCAACAGCCAACACAACCGAGAGCGATTTGTGGCCAACGAAGCGGCCTACATGCAGTCATTCGGGCTCAATGATGATCAAAGCCTGGCCATTCGTGAGCGTGATGTGCTCGGTTTGATCAGGAGTGGTGGCAACGTCTACTACTTGGCCAAATTTGCCGGCATTCTGGGCCTGGATGTCCAGGACTTGGGGGCATTGCAAACCGGCATGAGCAAAGCGGATTTCAAAAACAAACTTGTTCAAGCGGGTATTTGATATGGCCAAAATCATCGGCATGGTGACCACCTCCCACGTCCCCTCCATTGGGAACGCATTGGCCAAGGGCTTGGAGAGCAGCGAGTACTGGGCTCCTTTTTTTGATGGCTTCAAGCCCATTCGGCAGTGGTTGGCCAAGAATCCACCGGATTTGGTGGTGGTGTTCTACAACGACCATGGACTGAACTTCTTTCTGGATGCCATGCCCACTTTTTCGGTGGGTGCGGCCAACGAGTACGTCAATGAAGACGAAGGCTGGGGCATTCCCACGCTGCCAGCGTTCAAAGGCAATGCGGACCTTTCCTGGAAATTGATCGAGGGGTTGATCTATCGTGATTTTGACATCACCACTTGTCAAAAGATGAAAGTCGATCACGCGTTCACCCTTGCTTTGAAGTTGTTGTGGCCCACCGACACGAATTGCCCGGTCCAAACCATTCCGATTTGTATCAACACAGTTCAGTTCCCCTTGCCCAGCGCCAAGCGATGTTGGAGTCTGGGGCATGCAGTGGGTGAAACGATCAGAGCGTGGGACGATGATTTGAACGTCTTGATCGTTGGCAGCGGTGGCTTGTCGCATCAATTGGACGGTGAGAGGGCGGGGTTCATCAACAAGAAATTTGATCTCGCTTTCATGGAGAGTTTGCTCTCAAACCCCGAATGGGCCACCCAATACTCCAATTTAGAGTTGGTCGAAAAGGTGGGCACCCAAGGCATTGAGCTCTTGATGTGGTTGGCCGCGCGGGCAGCGTTGCCTGAAAAAGTCAGTCAAGTCTCCTCCACTTATCATGTGCCCATTTCAAACACAGCAGGTGGGATCTTGCTGCTTGAAACTTAAAGATACCAGGCTCTGAGCCTTCAAATCCAAGGTGAAATTTCACCCAGTCGCCACGGAATGTGTCAGGGTTTGCAAGGATGCGCCAGTTGTTGAGTAAAAGCCTTTGCAAAGCCTCAACAAGGCTTCAACAAGGCTTCAACAAGGCTTCAAAGGAGGTAAATTTCTGACCTCAACACAGCTTGGCGAAAAGCTGGGCTTACAATTGCCAAACCCGACTATTGCGTCGATCCAAGGGTAAACGCTAGCCTTGTGTGCTGGCTTTATTGGCGAAGATGTCTGGGTTTTCTATATTTTAAGAAGAGTGTGCCATGAATCAAAAAGCTGCTGTCGTTTCATTTTGGATGGCGGTTTATATTGTTGTTGGGAGTTTTTCTGCTGTTGCCGAGGAGAATCACCAGCACAGCAACGACTGCCGCAGTGAGCCCACGCGTGACAAGGTTCTCTACTGCAATGCCGTCAACAACAAAGATGCCAATGGCTGCGACAAGATCGGCAGTTTTGAGCTCAAATCACACTGTTTGATCGTGGTGGCCGATTTCAGTCGGTCAAATTTTCACACCTACACGCCCATTCCAACAGCACCCAAAGCCGACAAATAGTGGGTGAAACCCCTGGTCTTCGATCCGACGAGGGCTGCCTTTTTTCAAATGGCATTGGGCGCTGACCACGTTCTCAATTTTCCAGGGTTGAGCAGGCCTTGGGGGTCGTGGCGGTCTTTGGCGCGCAAAATCTCAGGATTCAATTGCCCGCCCGCTTTGCCGTCCTCGACGGTGTAGACATGGGGGTTGTTGATTTGCACTCCATGGTCGCGGTGAATTTGCATGATCTCTTCAAGCCTTTCCTCACTCGTGAAGCGAACGATTTGAAGCCCTGAGCAGTTGACCACACCTTCCTTGGTTCGGATGAATTCCAAATGCATCATCACCTCAGGACTTAAGAGCTTTTGCAACTCAAGGACTTGCTCCCTATAGCGTTGTGGGTTAAAACCCGTTTGGAGGTAGGTGAGGGTTTTGTCCACCTTGAGGGCGTGCAGTGTGGTGTGGTTCCAGGTGTACTCGATCAAGGTGCGTTGGCTGGCCTGCACCTCTTGGGCTGATTTCTGGTAGGTCACAAGGCCCTCGTGCGTGAGAGCCAACGCTTTGAGCGCGGCAACACTCTGGGGTGCAACAAGTGCTACCACAGCGTGTCGGTTGGCTGGCAAGAACTCAGACAAGGCGGTGAAGTAGCTTGGAATGGGGCTGGCGATCAAGGCCACTTCCTTTTTGACGTAGCCCGAACCCACACTCAAATCGCTGGCAAAGGACAAGGCCTGCTCAAAATCCTCAAAGGTCACCAAGAACTCACTCCAGGCCGTGCTCGGTGCCATTGCCACTTCAAGTTCGAGCACAATGCCATTGGTGCCATAGGTGTGGTGATAAAGCAGCGCATCCAGGCCGTGGTAGGTGTGCACTTGGGGCTCAATGCCCATGGACATCACTTTGGCGCTGATGATGTTGCCAGGTGCAGCAATGGGGCCATAAGTGATCGAGCCCACTCCTCCAAAGCCCCCGCCGTAAAGACCTCCGAGTGTGGCGCTCCTGAATGTCGAGGGGATCCAGCGCAGCTCAAAGCCGAGTGGCTTGGCCGCTTTGTCGAGGTCAATCAATCGGATTCCGCTTTGTGCTGAGGCCACGCCGTCTTGGAGACCCAGGAATTGGTTGTAAGCACTGAGGTCGAGGACCACACCCCTTTGAAGCGGCACGCACTGCCCATAGTTGCCCGTGCCTGTCCCCCGCAAGGTGAGTGCAACCCCATGGGCCGAGCACAAACTCACCACCTTGGCGATGTGCTCTTGGGTTTTGGGGCGAGCGACCACATCGGCACTGAGTCCTTCGAGCTGACGCTTCAACACCGGACTGTACCAATTGAAGTCTTGCGAGTATTTGTGCACCCGCGTGCTGTCGGTGATCCACTCAAGGTCAGGCGCCAAGGCTGGGAAGTCATGAGCGTTCATGGTTCAAGTGTAAAAGCTGAGGTTGATGAAATGAAAAAGTTTGTCAACGCGTGAGCGTCAAACCCAGCCCCAAGGCCAATCCAAAGGGGGGTCACTTGGGCCTACTCCGCTTGCAATTCGCTTTCGTGCCAGTCGCCCAGCACCACACGACTGAGCCAAGCCATGAGTGCAAAGAGCATCACGCCGGTCAAAGAGATCAACAAAAGGGCGGCAAACATGCGAGGGATTTTCAGCTGAAACCCGGCTTGCAAAATTTGGTAAGCCAAGCCCGAGCCTTGACCACCCGTGCCCGCCACGAACTCTGCGACCACCGCACCAATGAGGGCCAGACCACTGGAGATGCGCAGGCCCCCCATGAAGTAGGGCAGTGCACTGGGGATGCGCAAGCGCATCAAAATTTGCCAACGAGAAGCACGGTTCATCAAGAAAAAGCTGTGCAAATTGGGCTCAATGCTTTTAAGCCCCAAGGTCGTGTTGCTGATGATGGGGAAAAGTGCCACCAGTGAGGCGCACAGCACCATGGAGAGATTGGTGTCCTTGACCCAGATGATGATCAAAGGTGCAATCGACACAATGGGGGTGACTTGCAGCAAGACCGCGTAAGGAAACAAAGCACGCTCCAAGAGCGCACTTTGGACAAACAAAAAGGAGATGGAGACACCCACCACGATGGCCAAGGCAAAGGAGAGCAAGGTGATTTTGACCGTGACCCCCAGGGCCGTGAGCAAGGGCTGCCAGTCGGTCACCAGCGTTTGGATCATCAAGACTGGGGTGGGTACCAAATAAGGGGGCAAATCCATGGCGACCACAAAGGCCTGCCATGCGCCCAGAATCAGGAGTCCCAAAACAAGAGGAATGCCCACCGTTTGGAATGCCAGTTGGGTGTTGTTTTTGGAAGGGGTGGGGGTCATGGTGTCTAGGCTCAATGAGGGTAGGGCTCAACTGAGCAACTCACTGGCGAGTTCAAGACTTTTTTGCAAGGCTTGAGCATGGCGCATGAATTCAGTTCTTACCATGAACTCTTGTGCTCTGGGGTAGGGCTCATCGATGATGTGTTCTTGGGTGATGTGGCCGGGCCTGGCGGCCATCATCACCACCCGGTTGGAGAGGAAGACGGCTTCGTGGATGGAGTGTGTGACAAAGATGACGGTGAGTTTTTTCTTGGCCCAAAGGGCCAGCAAGTCCGCGTCCAATCGGTGACGGGTAATTTCATCAAGCGCCCCAAAAGGCTCGTCCATCAAGAGCAAGTCCGGTTCGGTCACCAAGCCACGGGCAATCGACACGCGCATTTGCATCCCACCTGAGAGCGCTCTGGGCATGGCTGAGGCAAACTTCTCCAAGCCCACCAAGGCAAGCGCCTCGCAGACCCTTTCTTGCGCCTCAATTTTGGGTAGCCCCGACAAATCCAAGGGCAACCTCACATTGGTGGCGACATCGGCCCAGGGCATGAGGGTGGGCGACTGAAACACAAAGGACATCTTCTTGCCCGAGGAGAGCAGGTCTGCAACAGGTTTTCTCCAGAGCAAAATCCGCCCATCGGTGGGATTGAGCAGACCCGCCACCATTTTGAGCAGGGTGCTTTTGCCGCAGCCCGAGGGGCCGAGCAAAGTGACAAATTCGCCTTCCTCAATGGTCAAGTTCACCGGCAGCAAGGCTTGGTAGCCATTGGCGTAGGTTTTATTGGCCGAGAGCACCTCAACGGCTGGGGTGCTGGAAAACGAAGAAGACATGGTCTGAATAAACTTCAAAAGGGTTGGGGCTTGAAAACGCCAATATGGCACACCAGCTGCTCGCTGCCTGGCTCGCTTTGCGTGAGCAATGGGTGAGCCTTCTTATTTTAGTGGAAAGTGACCCAAGACCCCCTTGCCCATCACGAGCAATGTGCATTCGGGTCACAGGGGCTTGATGATTCAGATGGGCTGGATGATCAGTGCGCAAGACACGCTTTGAATGTTGACACCCAAAGCGCCCCATAAAAATCCCATAAAAAGCCCATAAGCGCCCACTAGCACCCTCAACTGGTGCCGTGGTCCCCTGTCGCTCAAGCCATCAAGGCAAGACCTTGAGGTCTTTGACAAACTCGGTGGTGTAGGTCTCGGCGAGTTTGACCTTGGTCGGGTCAATGAGCTTGGTGCTCACGAGCATGTCGTAACTGGCCTTGGCGCGGGCGTCGGTGATGATGCCAATGCCCAGTTTAATCGCGTCGCCGCTCGCTATCATGCCCATCTCTTTCAACTTGGCCACGCTGTAAGCGAGTTGGTCATCGGTCATTTCGGTGTTGTCTTTTTTGATCAAGGCATTGGCGGCAGCGGGGTCATTCAAATAGCTCTTCCAGCCCTCCATGGAGGCTTTGACGAAGGCGGCCACGGCTTTTTTGCGCTCCTTGACCGTCTTGTCCATGCAAGTGATGGTGGTGGCGTAGGCGGGATAGCCTTTGTCACTGAACATCAACACATTGGCCTTGACGCCGGCTTTTTGAATGGCAAAAGGCTCAGAGGTCAAATAGCCTTGTTGGGCTATGGTTTTGTCGGCCACAAAGGGCTGAACACTGAAGTTATAGGGGCGGGTCTGGTCATCGGTAAAGCCGTATTTGGCTTTGAGCCAAGGCCAGTAGCCTTGGTGGGCAGAGGGGACGATCAAAATGGTCTTGCCCTTGAGGCCTTCCAAAGAGGTGACGTCCTCATGGGCGATCAGCACCTGGGGGTCTTTTTGCATGGCCGCTGCCACATTCACCACAGGCACGCCACTGGCACGAATTTGGATCATTTGCAGGTCACTCGAACCCATGATGCAGTCGGCTTGGCCAGCCGCCATCAGTTGCACCACATTGACCTGAGGCCCCCCCATTTTGATGCTGACATCCAAGCCCGCTTTTTTGTAAAGCCCCGTGGCCAAGGCCTGATAAAACCCCCCATGCTCGGCTTCGGCAAACCAGTTGGTCATGTAGACAAATTTTTCGTCGGCACGCACCGCTGTGCTTACCAAGGCGCTGCAAAGGCCCACACTTGCAAACAAGGCGGCTCCAAAGCGCATGGGCTTCAAGGTTTTGATCATTCCAATGCTCCAAAAAATAAATAGTAATGCATTGATGCGATGCATCAATGGTGGGGAGATAGCATAAAACAGACCAAGTCAGCAGACCTGCTGGCGGGTGGGACGTTTAATTTTGGTGCGTATTATCGGGTATTACTCACCAAAGGTGTTTTGGATATACCCGTTTTGGTGCGATTTACCCCAGGTGTCTTGTTCTCGAGGTGCCCATTCGAGCGTGTGCAATTCGGTGATGGCTTGTGCCCAACTCTTGGCCAGGGATTCCAAGATGACGTGACCTTGTTCAGGGGTGGCGCCCAAGGGGTCGCCGATGATGCCGCTTTCGCCAAAATCACGGGCACTCCAAGCGCATGCTGGGCGACCGTCGGGCGACAGGATGGTGGAGGGAAACACCGGTGGGTAATTGGCCACAGCTCGCTCCATGTGCACCGTCTCGGGGGCGAGTGCCATGATGATGGCCGTCTCGGCGTGACCGGCATGCATGGCGAGCTTTTTCTCCTTTTCGGACAAATACTGAGAGGCGACATTGGGCACCCTCCAGGTAAAACCTGGCACCACAATAAAGTCGCCGTGTCGCAAGCGCAACTCGCGCGCGCTCATCTCCATGACTTGGGGCTGGCCGCCGTGGCCGTTGACGATCAAGAGTTTTCGAAATCCAGCCCGGTAGACCGATTCGCCCACCTCGTTGATGGTGGCCAAGAGGGTCTCACCGCTCAAGGTGATGGTGCCAGGAAAGTGCAAATGCTCCTCAGACTTGCCATAGGTGATGGGCGAGAGTGCGAAGGCGGGCACATGGTCGGGCAGTCTGGCCAGGGCATGGCCAACAACGCCAGCACAAATAAGGGTATCGACCGCGCAGGGCAAATGGGGCCCGTGTTGTTCGGTGGCGCCTGTGGGCAACACAATCACGGTGTTTTCTCGGTCGGGCAACTGGGTGATTTCTGTCCAACTGAGGTAAGGTAAAAAACGTTGCGGTGGATTGAATCCGTGGATCATGGGCGAACTTTCTTGGGTGAGCGGACTGGTTTGACGCTTGGGTGACTGGGGTGGCTTAGGCTGCGCTTGGGGTCGAGGTAAACCGTGGCCTCGACCTCGATCAAAATCTCTGCTGAGGGCAGCATGCCACACACCTCCACCACGGTGGAGGTGGGCAAGGCGCCGGTGAAAAACAAGTTTCTCACCCGGCTGTAGAGTGGAAAATGGTCCAAGTTTTTAAAGTACTGCACGAGCTTGACCACGTCGCTCATTTGCCCCCCGGCAAGGTGGACCGTTTGTTCGATTTGGTTCAAGACAAACCAACTTTGTGCCAAGATGGGGCCGATTTTCAGGTCGCTGGAGAACTCACCCGTTTGGCCAATGCGTTGAGCGGCATGGACAGGGATGTCGCCAAAGCCTTTGACAATGAGTTGGGCCTTGGGGTCGACGGCAATAATGCCTGAGAGAAAAATAAAGTCTCCCGCTTGCCGGTAAGCGCTGTAGCGCGCCAAGGGGCTCGCTTGCGGCTCGGTGGTTTTAAGGTCCGTGCTTGGGGTGAGCGGGGAGGAAGAGGGTTGGGTGCGGGCCATGGTGTGAAGTCAAAAAAAAGGGGTCGTGAAGCACGGACAAACGAGGCATCATACGAGAGCAACAAAAGCAAAAAAGCAAAAAAAAGCAAAAAAAGCAACAAAATTGAAGAAGGACGAAGAAGAGCGAAAAAGAGCATGATGGTCTCACCCCCGATGTTCCTCTAGCATTGAATCCTCTCTAATCGATCAGCACTCCCTCACGCACCCGAAGGCGCTCATGGCTGCGCGAAGGAAAGCCTTGGTGACTCGCTTTTTCAAAAACCACCAAATTGGCAGGGGCGCCTGCGCTCAAGGGCTTCGCTGCTCTTGGGGAGTGCTTGGAGCTCAACCAGTCGCTGCGACAAATGGCTTGAGACCAGAGGTCAAATGCGTCGGGTAATTGTGCCAGTGGCACCGCCAAGCCCAGGGCCTCCAGGGGGTCGTAGCTGCCCACCGGGCAAAATGGGTCTTGCACATTGTCGCTTGCCACCATCACGCAAATTCCCAGCGCTTGGGCTTCCTTCACCAAAGTGAGGCCTCTCAGGCGAGGAGTGCGCCCCGTCACCGCGTCTTGCAAGATCATATTGGTCACGGGCAAGCACACCAGTGTGATGTCGGCGTCTTTCACGGCTTGCAAAATGGCCTGCGCCTCTTGCTCGGTTTTGTGGGCCAAGGCGCAGGTGTGGCCACACACGATGCGCCCTTTGAAAGACAGGGCCAGCGCTTCGCGTGCGATGCTCTCGAGTCCACACGCTTTGGGGCTCAGTTCCTCGTCGACGTGCAAGTCCACGTCAAGTCCGAGCTCATGGGCCACCCGCAGGAGGTTCTTCAAGGCCACGGGGTTCCAGTTGCTCGTGTGGATGAAGCCCCCTAAACTCGCGCCTGAATGAACCTCATTGGCCTTGGCCACTTGTCGCCCCAGAGCATAGGCGTCGCTCAAATTGGCAAAGAGGGTCAGAGGAATCAGGTTGACGCGGTCGAGTTGCAAGCGACTTGACCAAGATGCGGCCAAACCATTGAGGACACCCCAAGCGAGGGGTGTTTTTTGCGCTTCCCACCAGTCGCAGTGGCTTCGGATGTGGCTCACGCCACTCTCGCAAGCCCAGGTGAGTGCGGCGCTCGCTCGAGCTTCGATGTCTTCAAGGCTCCACGTGGCGCGGTCTTTCATCATCGACTCAATGGCGTTCAAAAGTCCAGGTTTGACCTCGCCGAGTCTTGCAAGTGTCAGAGTTTTGTCCAAATGGGTGTGCGCATCCACCAAGCCGGGAAGGACCAAGCGGCCCTGAACATTCCAGACTCCTTTTGTCGCGTGAACCCATTCGCCGGGCACTGCGGTGTTGCTGGCGGTGCTTGCTGCGCTAGCTCCACTTGTTGCGCTTGTTGCGCTTTCGGGATCTGCGCTTGGCGTGATGCGATGCACACGTCCGTGCTCGATGTGGATGTCCACGGTTTGGTGACTTGCTTTGTCACTGCCCCAGGACAGATCTGCACTCGAGACCCAAGAGGGCAAGCGCGCGTTTTGGATCAAATGAAGTGCGGGCGTCGAGAAGGAGGCGTGTGGCTCAGACATGGGGGCATTGAAGTGGGGAGTGATGTTGACGGCCAGGGTGAGCGCTGCAAGCGTTCAAGGCCTGGTGCAGGGATTTTAGAAGATTCAAGCCCGTAAGCCTCAAGCCCCAAAGCCCCAANGCNNNAAGGCGTNAAGGCGTNAAGGCTAAAGGCNNAAGCCGGCCATGGCCAGTCGAACCCGTGTTTTGAAGCGCTCGAGTTGGGGCG
>TBL_comb47_HYPODRAFT_10006596_pt1 | contig 12503 bp, 8 predicted proteins | sample TroBogypolimnion_40_FD_10682 | JGI IMG/M metagenome (IMG submission 10682)
CAGTAAAGTGGCCTTAAATATTGGTTTGCGTTACACCCAATTTTACAATTTTGGTCCCGGGGTTGTTTACGATTACGCACCCGGTGTTGCCAAAAGTAAGAACACCATTACTGACTCGACTGTTTATAAATCGGGGGACATCATTAAATCCTATCAGGGTTTGGAACCGCGAATTGCTGTGAAATATAACCTTGAGAATGGTGGTTCATTGCGTTTAAGTTATCAACGGATCCATCAATTCGTCAGTCAAATTTCAAATACGGCAGTTGTCTCTCCTGCCGACTACTGGAAATCTGCAGGCCCCGGACTTGCCCCTTTGATCAACGACCAGATTGCTTTGGGTTTGTTCCGAAATTATGATAAGGGTAAATACGAAACTTCGGTCGAGGTTTATTATAAAAAACTTCAAAACCTGCTTGAATACAGAAACGGTGCACAGCTCATGATGAACAATCACCTGGAAACGGATCTTCTGATGGCAAGCGGATATGCCTATGGATTGGAGTTTCTTGCAAAAAAGAACGATGGGCGTTTAAATGGGTGGATCAGCTATACTTACTCACGGACTTTGAGAAAAACGGATAGTCCGCTTAATGACGAAACCATCAACAATGGGAACTACTACCCATCTGTGTACGACAAGCCACACGATCTTTCGGTGGTGATGAACTACAAAATCAGCCGAAGATGGCGGTTTTCTGGAAATTTTGTCTTTACTTCGGGCAGACCTATCACACTTCCCGAGCAGAAATATGTTTTCGATGACCATCAGGTTGTAGTTTACTCCGACAGGAATAAATACCGGATGCCATCCTACCATCGTATGGACCTGAGCCTTACTTTAGATGAGAATTTACGCATCAGGCGAATGTGGAAAGGGAGCTGGACATTCTCGGTTTACAACGTTTACGGGCGTAAAAACCCCTATTCGATATTTTACAGGAAAGGGGTGTCTGACAGGGATACAGGGATAACCGGCTACTTCCTCTATAAATTATCCATTATTGGTGTTCCGGTTCCATCTATCACCTATAATTTTAAATTCTGATGATGAAAACACTTTTCTATCTCGTGTGCGCGATGTTGTTTTTATCCTCTTGCGAAGAACAATATAAAGCTGATATTGAATATGTTAATGGCCAAATGGTTGTCGAGGCACGGATTACAGATAACCTTTCAAAAAATTTCGTCCATCTGACAAAAACCCGCAATTTTAACGATATGGTTTCAGTGGTCGCCATTACAGGTGCCACTGTTGAACTGATCGAGAACAAAACAAGGGTGATTAAAGGTACAGAAAGTAGCACGGGATATTATACGTTTTCTGCAGTTCCTGTCACTGGGCGCAGTTATTTTTTGCGGATTTCTGTCCTTGGCGACTTATATGAGTCAAAAGAGGTCATTATGCCACCTGTACCAACAATCAGCAATTTATATAATGTCAAAACAACGAAAACTGTTTTCGTCAATAGTGGTGAAGGTATGCCACAACCCTTTGAAAAACCATACCAGGAAATCGATGTTGACATACCTGTGACAAAAGATCTTACTCATTACCGTTTTGATCTCAGGTCTGTTTTTGAATGGACCTATGATTCGACTTTTATTCCACCCTCATTGGTGGGGATTCCAACAGCATATGGTTTTTATTCCTATCAGGAAAAGAACAAATTTGTTATTGCCGGACCATCGGATTTCAGCCAAACCGGGACTATTCAAAAATTTCCACTCTTTCAGATATCCTATAATGCTCTTGACTATCTTTATTCCGATACCCTTAAAGCAAAAGGATGGATATTCGTAATCGAACAATATGGCACTTCCCAGGAATCGTATGATTATCACGAAAATCTGAACAGCCAATTTTCGGCAGTAGGCAGTTTATTCGATCCTGTTCAGAACCAGGTCAACGGGAATATCATTTGCAAATCTGATCCGACAAAGATTGTTTACGGATTTTTCGATTTAAATTCATATCAGCAGTATCGTTACTATTTTGAACTCCCTACTCCTCCTATTCCGTTAATATTAAGGCAGATATTTCGTTTCCCGGAGATCCCGCCTGGTTTTAAATGGATTATGAGGACAGATCCAAATCCACCTGTTTCCCAGCCACCGATTCCTCCTCCAATCTGGTGGGAATAGAAGGCAAAAAGAAATCCAATATTGATCTATTTAACAAATAATCATCAGTGATACAGCTAATTATAAAACAGGGATATTAACACAATGGAAAGACGTTTAATCATCTTGTTATTACTCTTTGTTGTCCTGACAGGAAATGCTCAGGAAAGAGAACATTTTACCCTTTTTACTGACCGTGATCTTTATACAAGCGGCGAACCCATCTTGTTTAAGGTTTTTACTTCTGCAAATGAACGATCAGGCATTGTCCACATCGACCTGATCAATTCCAAAGGAAAAATGATTTCAGGAATCAGCAAGAAAATTACAGATTACGAAGCCGATGGATATGTCGAATTGCCCGATTCACTGAGTTCCGGATTTTATCTGCTAAGTTCTTCTACAAAAACCAACCCGACAGTGACATTCAAAGAGTTGTACATCTGTAACCGGTTTACCGGATTGCCCGAAGCAAATACAGCATTGCGGTCATCGGATAGCGATCAATTGGATGAGAAACCTACCGATTTAATTGAGATTGATGGTCTTCAAAAGGAGTATAAAACGAGGGGAAAGGCCAGTTTTACGCTACATTTGCCTGCCGAAATGCTCGGAAGGATCACTCAGGATTTGTTTGTAAGTATTGCGGAAGTCACTCCCGCATACAATTCCAAAACTTTTTTTAAGCGTACAACTCCCAAAATCGACCAGATCATTGAAAAAGAGGGTGTCATACTAGAAGGAACCGCAAGGGATGCCAGGACCGGGGAACCTTTCAAAAATGGGATTATTTATCTTTCAGTGCCCGACACATTGCCCCGGTTCAAATATTACATCACGAGGAGCGACGGCCGTTTTAACTTTCAATTGAATAACTACTATGGTAAGATTCCGGTTGTAATTCAGGGGTACGACCGTGCAGAAAAACGCCCCCTCAAAATAACACTCGACAATCGCGACAGCCTCAGGAGCGAAGCCCCGGTTTCAGAATCATGGACAATCCCGGTTGATCTCCGAAAAAATGCTGCAAATAACATTGACGTTGTTAATTTCCGAAAACTATTTAACCATCAGGAATTGAATATCGCCAAACCCACAAAGAGGCAACCGGATCCCTATCCGTTTTATGGAGTTCCTGCTGAAGTGATTGTTCCAAAATTGTTTATCGACCTTCCAGATTTTACCGAAATCGCAAGGGAGCTCATGCCTGGTGTCAAATTCTCAGCATACAACCGGATCCCAACCATGCAGGTTTTCAGTCCTGCCCATTATGGTTATTTTAAAAATCGTCCATTAGTTTTACTTGACGGTATTCCTGTCAGGGATCTCAATGCAATAAAAAATATGGGGTCCAAGGAGATCAGCCGGATTGAAGTATGCCATACCGAAAGATATTACGGTTACCTTTCTTTCCCGGGTGTAGTGGCTATTTATTCAACCAAACCCGACTTCACACGGTTACTGCCGGCAGATGACCTGATCAAGCTCAACCTTGAAACCCTTCAGCCCGAAGTGATTTTAAATTCACCTGACGAACAACAAACAAATGAGATGGACTTGCGTAAAGTACTGCTTTGGAAACCAAACGTAAAACCGGGGCCAACCATCACAGTTGATTTTAAACCATCGGATGTCAGGGGCAATTTCAGGCTAATTGTCCGCGGGAAAACCAAAGAAGGGACTTTTTTTTATAAAGAACAATTTTTTGAAGTAAACTAATATGATTAACAGGGTCGCTTCGTCTATCACACTTTTATTCTTGCTGATCGCTCCGTGCCTTTCAGCACAGGATGAGTTGCCTGTCAACCCGAATGCGGAACTCATCAAAGGGACTGCTTTTATTTCATATCCCAACTATTGGGGTTCGCCCTGGCTAAGCGGAAATTTCCTGACCGGCGAAATCGAATTTACAGATGGCACCAAAGTCGGAAATATCGGATTGCGTTACAGTTCCTATCGTGACGAGCTTATTTATTACAACACCTATCTTCAGGCACAGATTATCATCGACAAAATCAGTTTGAAAGGTTTCTCTTATACAGACGAAAATGGGGTAAAACGGATTTTTCGTTACCAGCATTACAATAATCTGATGGGAGGGGACCGCTATTTTGAAATATTGAGCGATGGTGAAATATCGATCCTGGCTTACCGAAAGGTCGATCTGGAAGCCGGCGACCTTGCAAATGTCAAACGTGGCATGGAATACCACCACTCCTATTATTTCTACGTCTATTCTGCCAATAAGGGATATTCCCCGATTAATATCAACCGGAAATCATTACTTTCCAAATTTAGTCCTTCCAAACAAAAACTGGTCAGAAGGACGCTCCGGAAAAACAGGGTGTTGATTTCCGATGAAGCCAGTTTTGTACTGGCCTGGAACCTTTTAAAAGATAATGGAATCACGATCGATTTCTGATTAAACTATTCTTAATAAAATCAATCCAATCAACCAATAACATATCCCAAATTTTCAATCTTCAAGACTAATATTGTGAAGCATCTTCAAATTCAGGTTTTGTGTAGAGCTGTTTTTTTAGTTTTTGCGATTCTTCTTTCAGCTCATTCCGGCCATTCCCAGGAGATCCAGGAAATGAAGGTTTCCGGTAATTTTTCAAATGTTCAACTTCAGGATTTTTTTTCTACGTTGCAAAAGACATATGGGATTAAGGTCTATTACAAAGAAGAGTGGGTTAAATCGAAGTTGATCACCCAAAATTTCAACAATATACCCCTGGTGCAGGCCATGAACCAGGTCTTTAGCGGTAGCGAACTGACATTCAAATTCTTCCAGAACAACTCCATTATCGTCTATCCCAAAGGTGCAGATGGCAGGTCAGGGTCGGCTACGGACGAATCGCAAATACTTGTCATCGGTGACCCTCTTAACCAAGGAAGATATCAAAAAGCAAAACTTTCGGGTAAGGTACTGGACGGTAAAAGTGGTGAACCACTGACCGGTGCGGTTATCTTTAATCTTGAATCTGGCTTGGGGACAACGACCGACGCAAAAGGAAAATACACGATGGAGATGCCCACAGGTGATTTGCATCTTAGGATCTCCTTCATCGGATACGAAAATCAGAATCAAAGAATAAGGTTTATCCAGAATGGGAATGCAGATTTTGAAGTATTTGAAGAGAGCCACAACATTGCAGAGGTAACCGTCGTGGGTGAAGATGCCAAGGCGACCAAGGCACAAATGAGCATGATCAAAATGACCTCAGTTACCCTAAAGGAGCTGCCTGTATTGATGGGCGAGGCCGATCTGATCAAAAGTATGGTCATGATGCCCGGTGTTCAGAGTGTTGGTGAGATGTCTTCAGGTTTCAATGTTCGTGGTGGGAATACCGACCAGAACCTGGTATTGATCGATGGCGCCCCGGTGTTTAATACGACCCACCTGTTTGGCTTTTTCTCGATGATCAACCCGGATGCGGTCAAGGATGTCACACTCTTTAAAGGTGGAATACCGGCTGCCTATGGAGAAAGGATCTCCTCGGTCATGGATGTCGAACTGAAAGAGGGCAACCCAAAAACCCTCAGCATAAATGGTGGTATCGGATTGATTAACAGCAGGTTGACTATTGAAGGGCCTTTTGCCAAAAAGAAGAAAAGCAGCTTTTTGATCAGCGGAAGGAGTACCTATTCGGATTGGATGCTCCAACAGACCAAAAACCCCACATTTATGAACAGTGTTGCCCATTTCTACGATCTGAATGGAACCGCGAATATTGAGTTCGGAGCAAAAAACCACTTAAAATTGATGGGTTATACAAGCTCTGATGTTTTTAACCTCAATTCGAGCTCGCTTTATCAATATTCCAACACGCTCGGGTCGGTCGATTGGAAACTGAACCTTTCAAAAAAGATGGTCTCCAATTTAAGCCTTGCCTATAGCAAATATGCAACAAGTACTGATCAGCAGGATGCTGTAAAATCGGAAGATGATTACAAACTGCAGTCAAATATTCAGTACGGAAGTTTGAAATATGCACTGTCGCTTTTCCCAAAGGACAATCAACGCATCACAGCAGGATTTCAGGCCATTGGATATTCGATCAATCCCGGAAACATACTTCCGGGTCAGGCAATCAGCAATATCGTATCCAAATCGCTGAACAAGGAACAATCGGCAGAAACTGCGCTGTTTATTGATGATGACTTCGACATTTCAAACAATGTGTCGTTTAACCTGGGCCTCCGGTATTCAAAATTTTTCAATTTCGGACCTGCAACTGTTTACGATTATGCAGTTGGGCTTACAAGGAGCAGCAATTCCGTTATCGATTCGACCATCTATAAATCAGGGCAACTGATCAAATCCTACCAGGGACTGGAACCCCGCTTAGCCGTGAAGTTTAACATGCAGCATGGTGGTTCATTGCGGTTCAGCTATCAGAAAATTCATCAGTTTGTGAACCAGATCTCCAATACAGCAGTCATTTCCCCGGCCGACTACTGGAAATCGGCCGACCCGTTTATTCAACCTCTGATCAACGACCAGTTTGCATTGGGTTATTTCAAAAACCAGGAGAAAGGAATTTTTGAAACTTCAGTTGAGGTCTATTACAAAAACATCCAGAATCTCATTGAATACAAGAACGGGGCACAATTGCTGATGAACCAGAATATTGAAAGGGATATTCTGACGGCCAACGGTTATTCGTATGGCATTGAGTTATATGCAAAAAAGAATACAGGGCGGTTAAACGGATGGGTATCCTATACTTATTCGAGAACTTTCCGCAAAAGTGACAACCAATATAAGGATGAAACGATCAATGGTGGCAGTTATTATCCTTCCGTTTACGACAAGCCACACGATCTTTCGGCGGTGATGAATTATAAAATCAGCAGGCGGTGGCGTTTTTCAGGAAATTTTGTCTTTTCGTCCGGAAGGCCCATTACATTACCTGAGCAGAAATATGATTACGGTGGTAACCAGGTGGTTGTCTATTCCGACAGGAACAAATACCGGATGCCTCCCTATCACCGCATGGATGTGAGCATTACATTGGATGAAAACCTCCGTGTCAAACGGATGTGGAAAGGTAGCTGGACATTCTCCATTTACAACCTCTATGGCCGCAAGAATCCCTATTCGGTATTTTACCGTAAGGAAGCCTCGCTTCAAAGTGCCAGTCAAACGCAGTATTCCATTTATAAGCTCTCAATTATTGGAGTCCCGGTACCATCGATCACCTATAATTTTAAATTCTGATGAGCAAACTACTGATATATCTCCCTTTTCTGCTGATCATCTTCGCCTCGTGCGAAGAGTATTACACCCCTAAAATTGATACAATTGACGGACTGCTTGTTGTGGACGCACAGATCACCAACGACTTGTCGAAGAGCTATGTCCACCTGTCGAAGACCCGCGATTTCTACTCCAAACTGGACCCTCAGGTGGTATCGGTTGCAACGGTTGAGCTTGTTCAAATTAACGGACCTGTAATTCAGGCCTATGAGAACGGACAAGGCAATTATATCTTTCCCTCTTCACCAGTGGTTGGGAAGAATTATAAGCTTAGGATCACCATATCTAGGGATATTTACGAATCGGATGTTGTAGCCATGCCTCCACTTCCCTCAATTACAGCATTTTACACAGAACATAAGGTCGAGAAGCAATACCGGACCGATGCGACCGGCAGCCCTACCGCCATTGAGGTACAGGGCAGGGAAATCTATGTTGATGCCCCCGTAACCAGTACACTTTCTCATTACAGGTTCGTCTCATCAGCTGTTATGGAATGGGTCTATACCCCACCACAAGTTGCAGGTCCTCCCCCACCACAAATTTATGGCTGGAACACCTTCTATTTCAATTCGCAGTTTAACATTGCAGCTCCAAAAATATATAGCCAGTCGAATAAAATTGAGATGCAGCCATTGTTTATGTTGTCCTATAGTACATACGATTACCTTCAGACCGATACAGTTGTCCAAAAAGGGTGGATACTGACAGTTGACGAGTTTGGGACCTCAGCGGGATCGTTTGATTTTCATCAAAAGTTAAACAGCCAATTTGCAGCAGACGGAAGTTTGTTTGATCCTGTGCAAACCCAGATCTTTGGGAATATTAACTGTAAATCTGATCCTTCCAAAATCGTATTTGGGTATTTCGACCTTAATTCATACAGGCAATACCGCTATTTTTTGACTTTGGGTGGTGCCTTAAATACAGGTGCTCCAAGGCAATTGTTTAAATACCCTTATATTCCATTCTCAGGTACAACACAAGGTTTTCCCCCTTCGTGGTGGGAATAAGGGGATTCAGGTGAAACTGTCTATTGTGGTCGTCCATCGGTTATTTTAAAATTTTAATAAAGATATTTCAAGGTGAAAAGGAAAATAAAGACATTACTGCTCTTTCTCCTGATCGTTTTTGCAGGAAAAGCACAGGAACAGTTAAGCATCAGTCTCTTTACAGACCGTGATGTTTACATCAGCGGAGAAACTCTGTTGCTGAAAGTTGATGTGCCTGCCACCGAAAAATCGGGTATTGTGTCCATTGACCTGATCAACCAAACTGGTAAAAAAATCACAGGCATCCTTAAGGAAATCGTGAACCACGAGGCTGATGGTTATATTTATTTGCCTGATTCGTTGACCTCGGGTTGTTACCTGCTGAGAACATCAGTTAAAACAAGTAATATACAGACAATTAAAGCGTTGTATATTTCTAACCGGTTTAACGGATTACCTTTGACTAACAGTGGTTTGCAGCCTGCAGGAATCACTCCGGTAAAAGAGGTTCAGAATATCGGTTTACAAGTAAAAGGTATTCAAAATCATTATAAAACAAGGGAAAAGGTACACACCGATCTTCAGATACCAGCTGACCTGCTCGAAAATATAGATGGAAACTTGCTGGTCAATGTTTCCGAAATCATACCTGAATTTAAAACCCCGGAGTTCACTTTAAATTCAAACAGGCAGAAAAGTACTCTTGTGGACCATGAAGGGATAATCCTGGAAGGGACTGTTACAGAATTAAGGACGGCCAAACCTTTTAAAAATGCATTGGTTTACCTCTCCATTCCCGATTCGTTACCAGGATTTCAATATTATATCACTTCAGATGATGGACGTTTCTACTTTCAAATCAAAAATTATTATGGAAAAATTCCTGTCGTCATCCAATGTTACTCAAGGGGACAGGAACAATTGCTAAAAATTGCTTTAACCGACCAGGATAGCCTGAAGCATTTAATGCCAATGTTTGAGCAACAATCTTTTCCTCCTGATCTCAGAAAAAAGGTCGAAAGAAACGCCGATGCCCTCACTTACCGAAAAGTTTTTAACCAGCAGGAAATTACTGTCCAACCTTCTCCAGTGATCAGAAGGGATATCTATCCATTTTACGGAATACCCACCAATGTGGTCGATCCTCAATTATTTATCGATCTGCCCAATTTCACTGAAATATCCAGAGAGCTGTTACCCGGAGTTAAATTCAGGGCATTCAACAGAATACCGACTTTGCAGGTTCTTAATTCAGCCCAGTTTAATTATTTCACCGATCCTCCATTGGTCCTTTTCGATGGTATCCCAACACGTGACCTCAATTTTATCAAAGAAATGGGTTCAAAAGACATTGATAAAATAGAAATTTGTCAGAATGAGCGGTTCTTTGGGGATTTAAGTTTCCAGGGTATCCTTGCAATCTATTCGACTAAGGCCGATTATTCCAGAATTCCCGCAACAGATAACCTGATTAAACTCAATCTTGATGTCCTTCAGCCACAGGCAGTATTAAACGACCTTCCTTCACAGGAAGTAAACAATCCGGACCTTCGGCAGGTTTTGCTGTGGAAACCTTTGCTAAAACCGGGGCAGGTTATTCCAATTGAGTTTATAACCTCTGATATTCAGGGAACTTTCAGGATGATTGTACGCGGTAAAACCAAAGACGGATCAAATTTTTATAAGGAACAAATTTTTGAAGTAAACTAATATGATTAACAGGATCCTCATTACCTCAATTGCAGCAGTTTTAGGTTTACTTTTTTCGTTATCGCTTAAAGCACAGGATAAACTGCCGGCCAACTGGAATACGGAAAAGATCCGGGGAACACGGCTGATACCCTACCCTTCTGTCAATGGGTCGCCCTACCTTACAGGGAAGTTCCTGCCTGGTGAAATTGAATTTATGGATGGAGAAAAGATCGGGGAAATTAACCTGAGATATAGTTCTTACCGTGATGAAATTATTTATTACAATACGACCATTTCGACACAGATCGTCATCGATAAAATGAGTTTGAAAGGGTTTTCCTTTAAAGACGAAGATGGTACCCTGAGAATATTCCGTAAACAATACTACAACGGTTTTATGTCGGGCAACCGATATTTTGAAGTACTTAGCGATGGGGATATCGCTTTATTGGTTTACCGCAAAGTCGGTCTGGAAACTTGCTCCCCTTACAACGATGAATCCGGAAAATTGAAGAACCTGGAATATCAGCCTAATTATAGCTATTATTTATATTCATCCGATAAAGGATACTCTTTTGTCAGGATCAGCAAAAGTGGCCTGCTCTCTAAATTTGATAAGGCCGATCAAATTCTCGTAAAAAAAATATTCAGAAAAAACCATTTGTCGGTCGCCGATGAAGTCAGTTTCATCAAAGCCTGGAACCTAATCAGGGAAAGCAGGATAAAAGTAAATTTTTAAAAGAATAACATTCTTTTTTTTATTACTTTCGCATCCATGAAGTTCGCAATATCATACCGGCTAAATTTGTACCATCATTTCGGCAAAGGTTTGTTCGAATGTTGGATCAATTGATCTTTTTGGTTTCCCCAACCAGAATCAGGTTTTGAGTTTCGAATTATTTTCCATTCTTCAATTATTTATAATGAGAGGTATCGTATTTGATATCAAACGTTTTGCGGTACACGACGGCCCAGGGATACGGACAACCGTTTTTATGAAAGGTTGTCCGCTGAAATGTGTATGGTGCCACAATCCTGAAAGCCTCGACCCGCAACCCTGCATCCTCGAAAGGATATCACGGATTGGCGATCTCTCTTTCGCTGAACAGGAGTCGGTAGGGCAGCCAAAAACTGTACAAGAGGTGATGGATGCACTCGAGAAGGAGCGCGTCTTTATGGACGAATCGGGTGGAGGGGTGACTTTTTCCGGGGGTGAACCCTTATTGCAGCATGAAATATTATTTGATCTTTTAAAAGCCAGCAAAAAGGCGGGAATGCATACTGCGGTTGATACCTGTGGGTTTGCAGCACCCTCGGTTTTACGAAAAATTATACCTTATACTGATTTGTTCCTTTATGACCTTAAAATGATGGATACCGAAAAGCACAGGTATTATACTGGTGTCCCTAATGAAGTTATATTGGAAAACCTTAAGAAATTGTCTTCACAGAACTGTAAAATAAGGATACGGATCCCTGTTATTCATGATATCAATGATAACCAGGAAAATACAAATGAGACAATCAGATTTCTCCAAAGTCTCATAAATCCCGTCGAAGGGATCGATTTATTGCCATTTCACAATACAGCCAGTGGCAAATACAAGCGGTTTGAAATAAATTATACAATGGACGAGAACAAGAAGCCGGATAACTCGGTTATGAATAAACTCAAGGAGCAGTTTGAGGATGCCGGTTTTCAAGTAAAAATAGGAGGATAAAAAATGACACCACGGATTAAAAGACTTCGGGAACAAAGTTTAAATGCAGTTTACAGGATTTCAGCGGAACGCGGATTGCTGATCACAGAATTTTATAAAAATCACCTGGCATTTGGTGAGTCTATTCCTGTACAACGCGCCAAATCATTTAAGTATATACTTGAAAATAAGAATATTTGTATTAACAACGAAGAGCTGATCGTTGGGGAAAGGGGGCCATCTCCCAAGGCCACACCCACCTATCCCGAAATTACGGTCCACTCTTTACAAGACCTCGATATCCTGAACACGCGCTCCAAAGTTTGGTTCCGGGTTGACGACGAAACGCGCAATGCTTTTAAGGATGAGATTATCCCATTCTGGAAAGGGCATTCCAATCGTGACCGGATCATGGAACAAATGTCCCCGGAATGGCATGATGCTTATCAATCAGGCATTTTTACCGAGTTTATGGAACAACGTGCTCCCGGACATACCGTTGCAGGAAATAAAGTTTTCAGAAAAGGGATGCTCGACATCATTGCGGATGTTGAAGAGGCACTTTCTACGATTGATTGGCTCAACGATCCAAAAGCTTTTGACCGCTCGGAAGAGTTGAAAGGGATGAAAATTACGGCTGAAGCCTTGATCCTGTTTGCTAACCGTCATGCTTATAAATTGGATCAACTGGCCAGTCAGGAAGCCGACCTTAACCGCAAAGGTGAGCTT
>TBL_comb47_HYPODRAFT_10006597_pt1 | contig 12499 bp, 18 predicted proteins | sample TroBogypolimnion_40_FD_10682 | JGI IMG/M metagenome (IMG submission 10682)
GCAACTTCGCGTTGCCGCCGATATGGTCATACGTCCGCTCGCTCCGGCCCAAAATCGACGACAGCGTTTCGCCCGCCGTTTCATCCTTGATCGCCAGCACCAACTGCTCGTGCTGCTCGTTGCTCAGCAGATGCGGTGGTAAACCATCGCTGAAGCCGCATAACGTCTTCAGCTTCGGAATGTCCCGCGTCTTGCGCTTGGCCGCCTCTTCGTAACGGTAGGCGGTCGCTATCTCAAACGGACAATTAGTCTCAACCCACAGGCCCCAGTCGCCTTCGGCCACGTCGTGACGCGCGGCAATCAGTTCCATCCCGCACAGGATCGCATAGAGCACCGCCTCGCTGGCCCGCGCCTGGGCGGCCTTGTGGTATTGCGTGATGCGCGTGATCCGCTCGGGCAGCGAGCGCTTGCCCGCCAGTTCCACGGCCTTCGGCGGCCGCCCCCGTTTGACAACGGCTTTGGTCACGCTGCACCCTCCGCCGTGGCGACCTGTTCGGCCGTCTGGTCGCGCTTGATCTCGACATAGGGATTGTCGTCCTGGACGACTTTTAAGCCGATCGCCTTCAATCCCTCTGTCCCTAGCGCGTCCTTATTCGCCAGGATCACCTCGCGGTCAACCTCCGGCGGACGCCGCAGGAAATCCTCATTTCCCAATTCGAGGATCTTCTTCAGCACCTTATCCCAGGTCCACTTGCTGATCGGCTTGAGATGTTCCTGCCCGAGACGGTACCCAATGGTGGCACAAGCGAACTCAATCGAGCGCGGCGGCCCGTCAAAGTCAGCCTTGTGTGCAACCATCCACGGACCCTGCAGTTGCTTTTCGGTAGTGATCTTGATCGCGATCGCGGCCATGTCCCGACCGTACTTTCCACGCACTTCGGCCAGTTCGCGCTCCATCTCATTGATCAGGCCGTCGAGCTCGACTTCCAGCGCCTGGCGTCGCGCCAGGGACCGCTCCATGTCCTTCACTGTCCACTCGGCACTGTTCACCGTTGACTGATCACTGTTCACTGTCTTCTTCACGCCGGCACCGCCAATCTCTGGCGCGCGTAACCGTCCAGCACCAACTCGTTCCTGATCATCGTGTCCACCCGGCGCCGTACTTCCTCGCCGCCCACCGTGTTCATGAGCATGATCGCCCAAAACTCATCTGGCAGATGGCCCACGGCCAGAGTCAACGTCTCGCACGTCCGCTGCAGGGCCAGTGCAAGGCGCTCGTCAGGATGGCCTGGTACATGGTCCTTCAAACCCTCTACCAATTGATCGCGTACCGCGGAGAGTTTGCCCACCGCCTGGCACAGATCCCGCATTGCCGTCGCCACATCCTCCCGCCGTTCCTCCAATACCTTCGTCATTTCGCTCTCCTTTCGTTGCGTAACCTTTCCGCCAACCGCACACACTTCTCCAAATCCTCCGCCGGCAGACCGGCGCGAGTACTCGCCTCCACAAACTCCCGATTGAACAGCCACCGCACCACGCTGTAGCGGTAGATGCGGAGCGACTGCTGCGTCGCCGATGGATGCCGGTTATCCAGGGAATCCAAACTGCCGACCTGCACCAACTCATAGGCATGCGTATGCTGGATCCGCAGGCGCCGGCACACTTCGGGAACCGTCAACCGCGTCCGCCTGGGAATGTCACCATAGAGTCGCTCCAGCAGATCCACGCCCAGCGCTTCGACATGCGGCGCCGGCCACAGCAACTCACGCTCACACGCCACCGGCGCGTCATCCCGGATCCGGTCCGCGCGATCGAGATGCTCGACCGGCTCGGGAGGCCCAAACATGTTGAGTTGCCACACCGGCGCCGCGTTCATCCCTGGATCCTCAATTCGCCCTGTTGCTCTTGATGGCGCTCGGCCTGCTGCAACACGATCGCGTTCTCCACCGTGCACGCCTCATAGACGCCCTCATGGCCGCGGGGCTGATTCGGTACCAGGCGCGCCAGGCCGATCTGTACCAGTTCCGTCACCCGGGGCCGGACCGTCAACACGCTTATCTCCATTTTGGTGGACAGCACCGCGGTAGTGCACGGCCCGTGCTGCTTGAGTCCGTTCCAGACGTGCACGCGCAACGCGCCCAGAGCCTGTTCGATCTGCGCGTAGGTAGAGCGGGAGAAATCCACAGGTTTCACGCAATCATCCCCTTTCGACGGAGCTGGGCCGCCCGGCGCGCGATCATGTACGACGCCGCCCAGAGCGTCTTGTCGTCGGCGTCCTCAATGGCCACGCCGAGTTTGTTGCGGACGAATCCGGCCGCGTACTCCATGGCATAGGGCATCACTTGCGTCGCTTCTTTACAGGCTTTCTCAAGCGCCGCCATGGCGTGCGAACGAGGTTCGGTCACGTGGCGCGCCAGGGCCTCATCCGCTTCCGCCGTACGGCCCAGCAGGCGCAGGAAGTGCGCCAGCATCGGAAGGTAATCCTCGTTGCGACAGGAGGAGAGGCCCGACCGCTCAACGCACTGCAGGCACTGTTGATGCCGCCACACGTCGAACTCCGCGGAGTCGCCCAGTTCGCCCTGGTCGCAGAGGTAGCCAAACGCCTGGCGCGCCATCAGCACCAAATGCTTGATCTGCGCGGGCGAGAGCGGCCGTAGCGCCGCCCCGGTGGATCGTCCTTCGACATGAGCGTTTGGCATGATTAGATCGCTTTCGGATGCAAGTGACGTTGCTCTGCAAACAGATCCAGAAGCATCTGGAGCCCTTCCGGCCCATCACTTTAAGGAAGATTGCTGGTCACCACACGTTTCGTAGCGCCGCTCCGTTTGAACCAGCCAACAATCCAGGTTCCGCCCAGTCCCATCGTCACACCGATCTCCACCAGGCCGTTGTTCGGCGTCGGGTAGAGATAGGTCTGTCCGTAGAATGTTTTGGGATTGCTCATTAGAATGGTTTATCCGCTGGGGTCAGGCATCGGTATGATCAAGCAGTAACAGCGCGGCCACGATGTCCACGTCGTTCTGCGCGCAGATGATGGCGTTCTCGATCTGCTCGCGGCGGCCATGCTGGACGTCATCGGTAAGCGCGAACACATGGTCAATGGCTACGCCCAACCCTTTCGAAAGGCATTGCAGCCGTTCAATCAGCGCCAGCACTTCAGGGCGCATTTCCAGATGCAGATTCACCGTCTTCGCCTGTTCCAAAAGTTTCACGTCCTTCTTCATCCCCGTCCCTTTCCTGTTTTGGTTCCCCGTTGCCGCCGACATCGCAGATCCCAATCCGAATCCAATTGAGAGATCCGCTGGGCTATCAAATCCGCTCGCTCTGGATTCCGGCGCGCGATCGCGAACTGGCGCGCCCGGATGAGATTAGGAACCGACTGACAAGTGGCCAGCATCGCCACCACGTAGGGCACGGAAAACTGCACCAGGTAATAGGCCAGTGCACAGGCCGTGCAGACCGGTTCCCGGTAGAGTCCGCACCAACCGCACGATTCCCCCGTCATGTCAATGCACTCGGCGCAGTCACTCTCCGTGCACCCGCACACCACGCACTTCATTTCGTCCTCACGCCAACCCCCGGTCTTTCGCTTCGTCATCGGATCCTCCTGTTTTCTGCCTGTCCTTTTCCTCTCAGACTCCGTACGCTCCGCACCATGGATCTCACAATGTCAGCCACGGTCGCCGCTGCCAGTATGATCATCGTGCAGATCGTCAAAACCTCTCCCCAATGGCTGGAACTCTCGATCCGTAGTCGGCAATCGAAGCCAATGCAGAACCCCAACACTGCGGCGGAGACGAATTGCACGGAATCCAGGCAGAGACACACCAGAGGTGATTGGATGATGCTGATCGCACGGATGATCGCTTTCCTTGTGGCACGGGGGTTGGGACTTTGGTTGCTGATCCGTTCAGCGGGAGATACGGCGCCGCTTACCACGGCATCCGCCACATCGCTCGTTTTGGCGGCTGCCTTGCTGTTCATGCCGGTGTTTCCACGCGACTGAGCATCCAAGGCTATCGCTATATCATGCCATTCGTCGTCACAGACCCACTGCGATCTATTTCCCGTGCTCATGACGCTCTCCTTTTCGCTTTCGCGCGGCGCGCTGTGGCGGTAGATTTTCCGTGTGACCGCCCAGCACCTTTACTGTCAGTTGTGCGCCGAATTTCTGCTTCCAGTTGCCACGCAGCTCGACGCAGCAGATTCATTCCAATTCGAAGGCCGGTGTTGGATTCACGAATGGGTCCTGACGCTCTCTCCGGCGGAGATGGCTGCCTGCGACACAGTGTGTCAATCGTGTCATACATGGCACGATAAGCCTCCAGGATGGCCCACATGTAATCTTCTGGCAGCCGCGGACAGTCCTTCGGAAGAGTTCCCGCGAAGTCGCTTAAGAACTCAGCTCTACGCACGCTTAGCCCTTGTGATGGAACTGGCGTTCCCGGACGGTCCCAGGCGATACGAATCCCTCGGCCTGACTGGAGATCTGCATCGAGACACGCGTTACTTGCTGATCCACTATTGGCGCGCGCACGCGCTTTCATGGCCCTTCGCCCCACCCGCCTGCTGAGCCGCAGCCATTCCCGCCGCGTCGCCTCAATCGCCTGCATCACATCCTTGTGCGCGATCTCGTGATGCCGTTCCAGTTCAGCCTTGAATCGACCATTGAAAATAGTGCTCATGACGCCTTTACCTTTCGATACCAGGAACTGGCCTCGACTCTGGAACTACGCCGCAAACCGATCGCCACGAAGTAGAGATGATTCCGGCTGACCCCAAGTTTCTGCGCCGCCTCACAAATCCCTGGAAACCGCGTCTTCCCGTTTCTGCCCCGGATGCCCTTTGCTTTCGGCGTGCATTGATCATGTTTCGGTGTCATCATGTAAGCCAATATAAGGAGATGTAAGGGAAGCGTCAAGCAGAGAACTTACATGCGCTTACATGTGGCCCCGAATTGAAAATTATATGACGCGTTCCGGGAAGACATGGGCCGAGACAGCAAAGGCTCTTGGCGTATCAACACCAGCCATGTCCCAATGGAAGACGAAAAAGACAAAACCCTCGAAAAAGGCCATATTCCGTCTTGAAGAAGCTGAGCGCGCTGCCGGGATCACTCCTCCGCTAAATCCCGTAGAAAGTTCCAACTCCCAGCCGCTCCCCGTGCCTTTAGGCTCAAAAGAAAAACTTAATATTTCACATGGAGTCACGGTGGACGCGAAAGATGTTCGGTCTGCTTTGAAGGCCGCAAAGGAGTTGGTCGTCGCCTTGGAAAAGATACTGGGCGGGGAAATGTGAAGATTTTCTTTTGATCAGATGGAGACGAGACATGAATAACTTACTGCCCGATAGGACGGGAACTACGATGTTTGGCGTCTACACCCTGCTCGTTGTACTGGCGATCCTGGTTTCCGGCTATCACCAGGAATGCGTTGTTCGCGAAACGAATGAGCAACTTCAGTTTCTTCGTCAATTACTGCTTGCGGATAAGAGTTATCCTTCAAAACTCTCTTATTCCGTTCATCAAGAAGGATCCATGACAGCCCTGAACAAGACGTTAAACTCTGAATTTAAACCGCATGGACGGGTTGTCTCGGTTTGGAACGAACAGTCAGAGGGGAAGATTTATTATAACTACCTCATCGAACGGAGTGATGACTGGGAAAGACTCGATAAACTCTATACCTCATGGCCACAAAACTGAATTATCGTTCTCATTGTGATTCTATCCATTGGATAGAACGCCCCCTTGATTTCCAACGACTTACGCCAAATAAATGCCCTATTTTCACAATGGTGACGATAAATCGAGGGTGGGGAAGAAGTGAACGGTGAACAGTGAACAGTAAGCAGTTGGAGAGTGAACTATGACCATCGATGGCGCGATTGTGAAGGAGCAGGGCGTAACATTCTGCATCGTGATCGTTAAGCAATCAGCAATGTCGACGACTACGCAGGCAGCAGAGACCCGGGAAGCCTTCCAGACCTCGATTCGAGATTTCGCAGGGCTGCCTTTGATATTGGCCTCACAAGACTCAAGGGGTAGGTTCGAGTATCAGGGTCGAACCGACCTGGTGTCTTTCCTGGCGTCAATCGACGCTTCGAGGATACCCTGGAAGCGATACACTTTATCCTGACCGTCTTCATTCGTTGTTCCTCGTTTGGTACTTGCGCGGCGTGCGCTCTTGGCGTATAGCCGCATTCTGACTGCGCCTTTCACGATGCGCCCCGGCCGGAGCCGCGTCAATCCCTCCGCACGATTCCCTCTCACGTCGTATCCGTAATTTCCGTGAGACTGTGCACGCCTTCGCGCAAGCGTGTACGGTCGCCTCCATGCAAACGGGACACCTTCTTCACGGCACCACGAAACCCACCGGAACGCACCCACCACCTCGCAAGGTTTTTCCTGTTCCCTCGCGAGTCCAAGGCGCGTTGGCGGATCAGGCGTATGTCGGACGCTTGAGCCCGGAAAGCGCGAACGATTCCTTTCTCGTTCGTGTCCGCACCTACTCTGTAAAGCCACATGCGGCGTGTTACAAGATGAGTGGACCCGCCTCCCGGTCACGGCCGGTGAGGCGGGTAACCTTCCCCTGGAGGGCTGCCGCGTGATCGAAACGAACGAAGCCGTTGCCGTCGTCACCGTGGGCCTCATCGCTCTCGTCCCCGCAATCGACACCGTCAAGCGTTGGTTCGGCGCGGGCGACAAGCGCCAAATCCAACAGCCGCTCATCGTCAAGCCCGACGCCGAATACGCCCCACTCAGTCACGACCATCCGCAGTACATGCTTCGGAAGGATTGTCCGGATCGCCACCGCGAAGACGAGGCACGTCAACTGCGCGCGATGACGGATCTCAAGACCAGCCTCGAAAGGTTGGATGTTAAGATTGATCGTTACAACGTGGAAGATGAAGAGCGGGCGAAGGAACTGCATGGCCGTATTACGGGATTGGTGGAACCCCTCGGCGTCATCAAGGGCCGCCTGGATGACCACATCCACGACGTGGATAAACACGGAGGAAAACGATGATCGACCGCAGTCTGATGGTAACCGTTCTGACCGTACTTAAAGAGCAGCGCGACCTGAAACCCGGTACCGCCGAAGCCGATCTCTTCAGCGAGATCAATTTGCGGGCCTCATGCGCCGTGGACACGCCGCTCTTACGCGAGCACCTCCAGCTCGGGGAACAAAAGGGCTGGATCGACAAATCCCGCGGCGCGCTGGGTGAACCGCGTTACCGCCTCAGCGTCAGCGGACTGGGCGGATTAACCGATCTACTGCACGGAGGCTGATCATGTCCGTACACCGCAAAATCCTCTTCGTTCGCTCCGGTGGTGGGATGCCTGGCCTCGACATCCACGCCGGGATCTGGTCAGCCCTCACGCAATGCGGCATCGTCTCAACGGCCAACTCCGGAACCTCTGCCGGCGCCATCGTGAGCGCCATGGATTCGACAGGATGGCATCCGGATAATGCCGTCGATTACCTCCGGCTGCATGACGATGCCTCTGTGCGCGATCCGCACGCGTTCTGGTACCTGCGTGCCCACTGGCTCGAATCCATCCACGACAACGCCCGCATCAAGATCGTGCTCGATGGTGCCTTGCCTTATGCCTGGTATAACGTGGTCAAACCGTTCAGCGCCTGGGCAACCCGCCTGAGCGACTGCGCGTATATCAACGTTGCCCGTCCGGAGATCGCCGCCACACCGGCGGATGCAGTCCTGGCCAGCATGTCCATTTGCGGTCTGTTCCCCTCGGTCACACTACTGGATGGTGAGACCTATATCGACGGCGGCGTGAGGTTCAACCTCCCGCTCACGCTGGACTGGGAGGATTACGACGATGTGTATCTCCTCATCGCCTCCCCGCGGCCGGCTGACTACCCACGGCAGAACGGCATCCTCACGAACCTCATTCGCAACGTCCAGGCCCTGGCGTTCGATCAGATTGACGACATCTTACGGACAACAGCCAAGGCTCCCACCGTACGTGTGATCTGGCCCGACTGCCGTTCGGATTCCGGCCTCCTGCACTTTGACCACGATCTCATTGAGGATGCCTATCTGAAAACGATGAACATCCTCCACAACCAAAAGGAGTACGGCACATGCAAGTGATCATCGAGCTTCTGATTCGACACGGCCTGACTCTCGGCGCCGGCTGGCTCTTCGCCAACGGCCTGGTGGATAAGAGCGACACCGAGAAACTCATCTCCGCCGTCATGACTCTCGTCGGCATCGGCTGGAGTATCTACCACAAGATGCAAGTCAAACGTCAACTCTCCGCGGCGGAGTCCCCGGTCCGAATCACTGTTCACTGAAAACTGTTCACTGTTCACTTTCTTAATGAGCAAACGCCTTCCAACTTCCGCCGACGATCGCAAGCGCCGCCCCGACTCCTGGGAAATCAAGAGCGGCCTGAGCGAGGCCGATCTGGCCCGCGTCTTCGGCTGGGCTCGCAATCTCGGTTACGCCCGTGCGCGGGAACTGATCCGGAAGGAACTCAAACTGGATCCGCCTGGAGAAACGGCTTTCGGCGATTGGTACAAGTACTACGCCGGCCTTGACCGCGCCAACCGCCTGCACCAGGCGATGGTCGATTGCTCAGAGGTCCGCGCGATCGCCAAGGAATGCGGCGACGTATCCGAGGCCATGACGGCTACGCTCGAGAGTCAGGCGGCGGCCGCGATCGTCGGCGACGATCCTGACCGCATCAAGTTGCTGGTGGGCCTCGCGCTCAAAGCCCGCGGTGGACGCCGGAGCGACGAAGCGCTCAAGTTGGAGATCCGCAAATACCAGGACAGCGTGCAGGATGCGATTGAGAAGGGCTTGGCCGCCCTGGCCGCCAAGGCCAAGGGCAACGCCACCGCGCTCAAGCACTACCAGGCGTTCAGCACCGCCATTCGGCAATCCGTCAGCGAGGTGGCCGCATGAGCAACCGCGATGCCCTGGATATCATGGATGCCGAAGTCGGCGCGGCTGCGGCCGGTGACGCGCCTGCGTGCGATCTCACGGCATTCCTGCGCGATCATGCCAAGGTCCGCATGCGCGATGGTTCGTATGGCGCCTATAGTTTTGACGGACGGCTACCGTTGAAATTCCCCGCCGGCCTGATCGGGCGCATCGTCAGCAACACTGCCAACCAATGCGCCGTGAATATTGATGGCACCGAATACGCCCCTGGTGCGCTGAAGGGCGCGACTGTCTCCATCTGTGGAGGCGCCCAGTTCGGAAAAACCGTGCTCGAGTTGAACTTCGGCGGCTGGCTGACAACCGTCGCGTGCCTGAACTACGGCTATTACACCAGCGACCTGGCTCTGCTCTCGACCATCATCGACACGAAATTCCGTCCCGACGTGGTTGATCAGATCCCTTGGATGTCGAGCATGATCGCGATCGGAAAAGGCGAGAGCCGCTCGGGCAAGTCTGTCAATCGGAAGAACGCCTTTCAAGTGAGCGGTCCTGGCGGGAAAAAGGCTTTCGGTTACTTCAACGGCATGCAGAAACCTCCTACCACGATCACACTCGACGTGGCCGTACTGGACGAGGTGGACGATATTCCGGAGAAGAACATCGGCTTCATCTCCGGACGCATGACGAACTCCGACGTGCAGCTCACCTGCTATATCGGAACCCAGCGCATCCACGCCGCCGGACAGAATGCCCGGTACCTGGCGGGAACGATGCACCGGTGGATGGTCACATGTTCAAAGTGCCGAAAGGAAGTCAACCTTGAGGATGCCTGGCCAGGTATCTGTCGCGTGGCCACATTGCAGACTTATGCATCCCCGTCCGATCCGAAACTAGACGAAACGTGTATCTACGATTCGAACGCCATTTACTACCCTGGGTGTCCGGACTGCGGCACTGAACTGATCCGCGATGATGGCCACTTGGTTCCCGAACATCCCGAGCGCGCCAAGTCGTTGAACTGGTCAGTCCGAATTTCACAGATGGGTTGCAGTGCAATTCCCTGGCGCGATCTGGTTGTTTCGTGGTTTACGGCCATGGCCGATCCGAACCCCGGCGCACTCGCCGCCTGGCACTGCGATCGCCGCGCGATTCCTCACGCCGGCGCCGAGCAGCCGATCTCCCCCGCCATCCTCTCCCGCGCCCGGGCGTGCAGTCTCAATGCAGAACCGCTGCAAGAGGGTGAGGAACCGCCGCCGCAATATGACATGACGTTGGGCCCGCTCAACATGTATGCACCCAGGGTGGCCGGCTTTGATACCGGCCCGCGCTGCTGGCTCTTCGTCAACGAGGTGCTCAATCCGTTGGTGCGTCCCCTTGTCTGGGCGGAGATGATCGCAAGCGGAAACGCTTTCGCCCGGCTCCTGGAACTTTACCAGGCGAAAGCTTTCTCCTGCATCTTCCTGGATGCCGGTGGCGAGCCCGATCTCACGAAGCGCGTTGTCCTGGCGCTCAACGGACTCGACACCTGGACGCCACCGAACATGCCGGCAACCGAACTCAAGAAGTCATTGCTGAGCGACATCGGCGCCGGTATTACATGGGATGGACCCAAGGCGCAGTGGCGCGGGATCCGGGCGGCGGCCGTGGCGTTCTCCCTTCGCGAGGCCGGTGGCGTGCAGCAAGACGTGGGCTTTACCCAGGACGGGCGCATCTACCCGCTGATCAAGTGCAACCGCGCGGAATCCATTGAAGGTTTCGTCAACAGTTTCCTCACGCCGAAGGAAGGCGTGATCCAGCAGATCCCTGGCCCCGATGGCGGCGCCGCGCGGTTGCGCGTCCTCCCCCGGCAGCGCTTACCCCGCGCCGCCATCGGGCCGGGAGTTACTGACTCGCTCCTGGATACGCATCTCGAAAACCTCCGCCGCGTGCGCAATGCCGATGGCTCACAGGACTGGGCGGATGGCGTCGAGAATCATCTGGGCCTGGCCGGCACCTATGCGCATCTGGCGGAGATCTGCCTGGCGGGATCCAGTCGGGGACCGAACTGCGGTGTATCCACGCGCAACGCCGAAGATCGGCCTTACGGCGCCGCCGATAATCGTGACCGAGAATCAGCCACGCCGCTTCGGCAGAGGAGGTACGCGTGAGCAAGAGCAAGGCCTTGAAACAAGCGCCCATCGACTACGGCGCCGCGCGCGTCGAGCGCACGATCCGCTTCGCGCCCAATCCCCTGCCGTCGCTCACGCCGAACAACTTGGCGGCGTACCTGGATAGTTTCAAGCGCGGGTACCTGCGCGACACCGCGATCCTTTGGCACGAAATCCAGTGGCGCGACGATCGCGTTGGCTCCGACTGCGCGAAGCGCCACAAGTCCATTGCCCGTTACGGCTATAGCGTCGTGGCTGCCAAGGGGCAGGATCCCAAGGATAAGCGCGTACAGGCACACATGGACGCCATCAAGTTCTGTCTCGACAATCTCACCGCCTCCGACGTTCTCGACGCCTCCGTGCATGGCGGCCTGTCACTCCTGGTCCGCCAGATGCAAAAGGCGGTCGGTTTCGGCTGGCAGGTCCACGAACTGGTCTGGCGGCCGATGGACAACGGTCTCACCGTCGAAACGATCGCGCTCCCGCTCTGGTGGTTTGAGCGGCTCACCGGCGCGCTTCGGTTTCTCCCGATGGACTTGATGCTGATCGGCGAACCGCTTGAAGAGAACGGTTGGATGATCACGCGCGGCGATGGCCTGATGGCGGCCACCTGCGTGCTGTATCTGCTCAAGCGCATGGCACTCACCGATTGGACGCTCTACAACGGCCGCGTGGGGCCCGGCATCCACGGCAAAACCTCCGCCGCGATCGGCAGCGAACAGTGGCGCAACCTGGAAGATGCCGTTGACCACTTCAACTTCGATCTGAAGATTGTCACCCAGGACGGCGTCAGCATCAACCCCATCGAGATGGCGCTCAAGGGCACGTTGCCCTGGCCGCAGATGTATGAGGCCATGACGAAGGCTATCACCGTTCTCTGGCGCGGCGGCAATCTCATGACCGATGGCGCCGGCACACCGAACCAAAGCGGCGTCACGCTGCAGAGCACCGAAGCGCTTATCCTGGAACAGGACGATTCCGAAAGCATTTCGGACACGCTCAACAATGACATCGTGTTGCCGCTGATCCGCTACCGGTTCGACGAGGAACCGCTCGCCTGGATCCAATGGCGGACCGGCGCCGAGCATAATATCAAGGCGGAGATCGAAAAGGACGACGCACTGGCGCGCCGCGGTTGGAAGTTCACGCAGGAGGATCTGGCCGAGCGCTACCAGCGCCGCGCCCCGCAAGAGGGCGAAACGATTCTGACGCCACCGGGCGGCGAAGCCAATGTGGCAGCGTCGAAAACCGACCGCATGCTCGCCATCAATTCCTTGCCCGATCCGGTGCACAATCCGCTGCCGGCAGTGATTGGTGACCGCATCGATGCGCGCTTGCGCGAGACCGCCCGCGAGGCGTTCGCCAAAGCCCTGGCCTCCGACCTGGCGCCGCTCCGCGCCCGTATCGAGACGGCCATCGCCAACCCCAACGATGCCGGAATGATGCGCGAGCTTGCGGCCATCAACTCCGACCTGCCGAAGATGCTTCTGGAGATGTGC
>TBL_comb47_HYPODRAFT_10006598_pt1 | contig 12499 bp, 5 predicted proteins | sample TroBogypolimnion_40_FD_10682 | JGI IMG/M metagenome (IMG submission 10682)
CCATGCAACTGTATATCCGTTCATAATTGCATTATCTACTACTTGTTCCATTTCATCAAGGGTGATGTTATATGGTGCGCCCCATGACCAGTTATCAGGAACGTCAATTACAAATTTTTTGTAAAGAGGTTTATGAGTAAATGCAGTCAAATAAACATAATCATCTGAACGCAAACCTAATTCTTTTGCAAATGACATTGGAGTATAATCTTTTCCTTTATATGTAAACTTTGACGGATAAGCGCCTAACCATGTATCCAACAAAGCCTGTGCGCCCCTTTTCCACATTGCAGGAACTTTTGTTCCCTGTTTTGTAATTGTTTTAATATAATCAACAAGCACAGGATAAAGTTCGCCTGAATTATGAAAGTCTGAGCCGTAATTTAAACCGGTATAAACTTCTTCAGGAACCAAACCGACTTTATTCATATAGTCAATTACATTATCAAGTTCGCCCCCTTCAGGGATTTCAACTTGTCCGTGCATACGGATGTACCTATCCATCTTATCAATATAAAAATTATAAACCATAAACATTTCGCTTAAACTGTATTCCCCTTTTCCCATTCTGATTAATTCCGATTCAAGAAAAGAGATAGCGCTGAAAGTATAACATGTACCTGTAGCTGCCTGATTTTTTACAGGTGTTGCAGGAAGTTGTTTTACCATTGTAAGTTTAATACCTTCGTCGGTAGTCTGTGCAGTAACTGAAAGATTAACTAAGAAGATAAACAAGAAAACAATTAAAAAATATTTTTTCATAATGATCCTCATTTATTAAAATAATTTTGCTCTCTAATATATATCGCGCTTATTCTTTTGTCAAAGCTGAGATTGAATATCATTTCTTAGTTTAAATGATAAAAATCTAAAGCATTAGCTTTTAATGCAGTTGATTTTTTGAAAGCAGAATGCTCTTTTTAACGAAAAAATCCAATTAATCAAAAAAAACGGAAGCCTTAGCATCCGTTAATACAGACATTGTAAAAACAACATTATTTCTTTTTATTTTTTTTAGGTTTCTCTTTTGTAAACAGTTCAGCAGTGTATTTTTCGTAGAGTTCAAACAGAAATTCCATACGTTTAGCTTCTGTTGCAAAAGGCAGCGGGCGGTAGGCTTTATCAACCGCTTTATCTAAAGCATTATGTGCTTTAACTAATAATGGGGGCATTGTAAGCGGGTCATATAAATCGGCTAATGAACTTTCAGGGAATTGCAGCCTTGCATCTAATACTTTTTGAGCAGCTTCCTCTACTGCTTTAATCTGTTTCTCTGTTGGATCTTCCGGCCATGGAAAATTATTATAAACGATTGAGTTCGAATAATTATAGCGACTTTCCAACCGGCCGCAAGTATATTTCATCCACGACATATGCATTATTGAAATTATTACGCCAAATACATATAAAGATGCATTTGGTAAAGCGGTAGCACGGTCACTTATAATAATCTCTTTAGAAAGATATCCTATTGGGACATAGATCCTATTTTCAGAAGAAACCCTAGGTATTAATAAGTAATCAGTTTTTGGTTGCCTCTCTGCCATAAATAAAGTTGGTTTTTGCGCCCACTTTTGAGTGTTTTTGTCTTTACTTTTAATGCGAAATTCTTTTACAAGATTAAGCCTTTCCAGTACTGTCGGCATTTTTCTTAAATCATCGGGTTTGGCATTTTTAAGCCACAGGCACCAACGATGTGTATTATTAATATATTCATCACTACCAATAAATTTCCTTAAATAATTTTTCGCTAAAGGTTCTATTAATATTAATTCGTTTTTTTGACTTTCTGTCAATAAAAGATTTCCACCATCAACAACTTTATTCCCATTTACCATTTCTGGTACATCGCAAAGTGGTTTATTGCGAGGTAGTAATGCAATATTATTTCCTTCTACCAAATAAGGGTTAATATTTTTTACTTTAATTTCATGTGGTTCCCCATTAATATCTTCATATTCAAACAACCGTTTTTCAGCAATATCAAAATTTGCGAAACCGATTATTACAACATGAACTGCTGCATTCCCTTTCGCTTCATTACGCCATCTAAATGTACGGTGAGCAAAGTGGATCCTAATTTGGTAGAGAGAGAACAACAGATCCCAAAGTAAACCAACCTGTTCACCCTGACTAATAGAATTTGTTGAAACAAATGCAGCTTTAATTTGTGTTCCTTGAATATATTCTGCTGCTTTAATATACCAGCAAGTTACATAATCAACATTACCATAACCGTTCCTATTGCCATACACATAGGAAATATCTTTTTTTTGATCCTCATTTTGAAAATTTTTACCTATAAACGGTGGGTTACCAAGTATATAAAATAGCTTGTCTTTAGAGATTATTTTTTCCCAATCAAGCTGAAGGGCATTGCCATGGGTTATGTTTGCAGCCTTGCGCAACGGGAGCCTGATAAAATACTGCCCGAACTCCTGGCTAATAAGCATATTCATCTGGTGGTCAATAAGCCACATAGCAACTTCGGCAATACGCACGGGAAATTCATCATACTCAATGCCATACATCATGTCAACATCAAGGAACATAATATCGCGTATATCGAGAAAGCCCTGTCCCACTTTATTGAAGGCTCTTAGAATTTCTATTTCCAGAAGCCTGAGCTCCCTATACGTAACAACAAGGAAATTACCGCATCCGCAAGCCGGGTCTAAAAATTTCAACCTGCTTATTTTATAATGGAAATCAACTAATTTATTTCTATTCCCTTTAATTGCCTCAAATTCGTGCCAGAGATCATCAAGAAAAAGGGGTTTAATAAGTTTAAGAATATTTTTTTCGCTTGTATAATGTGCACCGAGGTTTCTTCTCTCTTCCGGGTTCTTAACACTTTGAAACATAGACCCGAAAATAGCAGGTGATATTTTCCCCCAATCCAGTGCACAGCATTCCAGAAGAATTTGCCTCATACTGCTGTCAAATGCTGCCGGAGGCAGTGTCTCTTCAAACAATCTGCCGTTCACATAAGGAAAAGCATTTAACTGTTCATCAAGGTTTCTCAGGCGTTTCTCATTAGGCGTATTAAGCACAAAGAACAATTCACTTATCCATGCAGCAAGATCGCTTCCGTCTTCATTTGTGCGCTGTGAAATAAAATCATTAAATGAATCTTTTTCAAATATTGTGGTATCATCAGCAAACAAACAGAAAAGCAAACGGACAAGATAAACTTCCAACGGGTGCCCTTCATATCCAACAGCTTTAAGTTTATCATGAAGTTTCCCCATCAGTTCTGCTGCTTGAATATTAACAGGGTCCTGCTCTTTGTAGGTATGTTTCAGGTAACCGGCAATGAATCCGAAATGCTGAACATTGTTTACAAGTTCAGAGAGTTTAAATTTAACTACAGAATTATCTTCAAGATTATACAAATGAAATATTTCAAAGTCGGATACAAGAATATAATCAGGTAATTCAAATTGTTGGAGCCCCTGCATATACTCCTTTGCCTGAAGATATGCTTTTTCAAGGCCTTTTCCCCTGCTTTTCATTTCTACAAGTAGAGTACCTTTCCAAAGTAAATCAATATACCCGTCATGCTCGTCAAGTTTTTTAACCCTGTATTCAAAAGTTGCAACTTTCTTGCGGCTTATTCCAAAGACATTAAAAAACTCTTCTAAAAACGGTTTAGCATCGGCTTCTTCATTAAATGTATCGGCCCATTCCCGTGTGAACTTTACAGCACGGTCTTTAATTTCGTTCCAGCTTAACACCATTTGATAAATTCACCAATTTATAATAGTTAAGTTAACATAATTTTTATTTTTTTGCACAATATTTGTTAATTGGAGACTTAAGCAAGTGATACTGTCAACTTAAGACCGATTCAAATGAAATTACGAGAAATTCATTTTATCAATGGTACCATTCAATAATTATATCTTTATGAAACATTTATCCAATTAACATAAAAAAACTCTATCCCCCTGACCCCCTTTCCCTTGAAAATGGAAAGGGGGCAGCATACTAATTCTTTTCCTGATAAATCTTTTATTTAGCAACAAGAAGAAATTAAATAATTCGAATGAGAACAAAATCTTGTTTTTCGTCACTCCTTTCTCTTCCCAAGAGAAAGGAGACGGAGGATTGAGTTCGTTTTTTAACTGCCTGAAACATTAACAGGCAAGAATGGTTGCTCTGTGATTCTGAAGGAATCGTATCCAACTATTATATTTGAAAAATTATCTTAGTATAGCTGTACGGACATGCTCCGCTTAAGCTCTAACAGAACGATAATTATTAGGAACAAGACAATGTGCATGTTGACATCAAGCCCAATTGGAAAAGGGACAATGTTTTAAAAGAATAAGGAAATGGTTTTTGAAATTTACCCCAGATAGAAGGAGGACTATTTAATGATTATTTCCCTTAAGTTGACAGCATTGCTTAAGCAAGTGATACATAAAATCCCGCACCAAATAAAAAAGGCTATCCTTTTCGGGGATAGCCTTTTATGTATCATTAGAATAATAATCTAATGAAAGATATTATCGGATTATTTCTTTAATTCAGGAATTCTTCCAATAGACCAGGGAGCATTAATTTTATCAAGTTCTGCTTCAAGGGCCTTTATATCTTCATTATATAGTTTCTTAATCGATTCAAGAACAGGAGGAAATTCTTCCATGAGAATATCATAAGAACGTTTTTCTGTTAATGTTAAGCCCGCTGTTGAACGATAATGAGTAGAGGTCATATCCCCCATGCGGTCGTTAATTGTAACAGGAGCAGGAGGATTTTCTTCAGCACTCGGTGCATTAGAAGGCCTGTTAAATTTAAGCTGAAGCTCTTCAAGTTCCGCACTAATTTTTTCAGCTTTCTTCATTAACTCGCTGTTCCCGCCGTTTGTACTATTAATGGCTGCTTTAATGTTTTCTACTCTTGTAATAAGATCATTTAAGAAACGCTGTGTAGCATTAATTGTCTGTGCAAGTTTAGAAGCTTTCTGCTGGAATGCAAGAACTTCTGCTCTGTCTGCAGCAGGCAATGTAGCATTTCTTAAAGCAACGCAATTAAATTCAACGGGTGCAACTAATTCCTTTTCATTGTCTCTTGTTACCATAGTGATAGATACTTTATATTTTCCCGGTAATGCAAGAGCTCCACCACCGCCACCGCCGCCGCGGAATCCGCCGGGACCGCCTGCAGCAACAGGAGTAAATTTACCTGTTACATTTGCCGGCTGGAATGCCTGGTAACGCATATCCCATGTAAGTCTCTGAACGCCTTTACTTGCAGGCCTTGTAATCTTATTTACAAAGTTTCCTGCTTCATCTGTAATTGTGAAAATAAGATAAGGAGCAACTTCATTCTGCTCTTTGCGCAGGTCTTCATCAGTAGGCTGAGGAATAGGCTTACTGTCTTTAGATAATTGTCTTTCTTTTTCTTTGCGAATTGCTTTCAATGTTTTAGGTACATCTTTAATATAATAAGTAAAAGTGGCGCCAAAATCGGGATTAGGTGCTCTGTAGAATCTTGCACCTGATTCAGTACCGCCGCCGGAAGGAATATACATCAAAGCATCTTTAATAGGGAATATATGTGCCGGTTTATCATAAACATCTTTCTTAGCAGAACGGAGAGCTGAGTAATCATCAATAATAAAAATTCCTCTGCCGAAAGTAGCAATTACAAGATCGCATTCTCTCTTTTGAATTGCAATATCGTAAACCTTAACATCCGGAAGGCCTCCTTTTAAGGCAATCCATTTTTGTCCGCCGTCATTGGAGAAGAAAAATCCAAATTCGGTTCCTACAAATAACAAATTAGGATCAACAAAGTCCTGTTCAATTGTATGAACCGTGCCATTAGCCGGCAGGTTGTTTGCAATTGATACCCAGGTCTTTCCTTTATCAGTACTCTTTAACAAATAAGGTTTGAAATCATCTCTTAAAATATTATCGAAGCTTGCATAAACCACATTCTCATCAAATCTTGAAGCACAAATATGGCTTACGTAAGTATTTTCAGGAACACCCGGAAATTCAGAAATTTTTCTCCATGTCTTTGCATCTTCAGAGACCTGAATTAAACCGTCATCAGTTCCCGCATAGAGAAGATTTTCTTTTTTAGGTGATTCTGTTAATGAAACAATTTCACCATATAATGAAGTTGATTTATCTTTTGCAACTGCATCAATGCTCCAATATTTACCCATTACAGGGAAAGAGTTTCTGTCTATCTGCGCAGTAAGGTCTTCACTGATAACTTCCCAGTTATCGCCTCTGTCATCACTGCGGAAAACTTTATTTGCAGCCGTATAAATTCTTGTTGCTTTATGAGGACTTACGAATAAAGGAGTATCCCAATTCCATTTATAGGTCAGTTCTCCTTTTCTCGGTTCGGGGCGGATAGAAAGGGATTCGCCTGATTGTTTATCATAACGAAGCATTCCGCCATATTGCGATTCAGCATAAATAATATTCGGATTATCAGGATCACATGCAGAGTAGAAACCATCGCCGCCGCATGTTACAAACCAATCGCTATTGAATGTGCCTGCACTTCTTAATGTACGTGAAGGCCCGCCTAAACTGTTGTTATCCTGAGTTCCGCCGTAAACATTGTAGAACGGGAAAGCATTATCTGTTGTAATGCGGTAGAATTGTGATACGGGAAGATTTTGTTTGAAGTCAAAAGTCTTTCCGCCATCCCATGATTCATAAACGCCGCCGTCACCGCCAATTAAGAAATGCTGTGTATCTGAAGGATCAATCCAAATAGCATGGTCATCTACGTGCCTGTTAGTATTACCAATTGGGTTCCATGTTTTTCCGCCATCGAGAGTAACCTGTGAAACTGTTTCTGCAGAGTAAACTTTGTTAACATCTTTAGGATCGCAGAAGATCATATTAAAATATTGTCCCTGCTCTGTATGGGTGCTCATTTTTTCCCATGTTGCGCCTCTGTTTGTAGTACGGTAAAATCCGCTGTTATTTTCAGCAGCTTCCATAATAATATAAACTACATCAGGGTTAACAGGAGAAATATCCATTCCCATTCCGCCAATATCGGAATTAGGAAGGCCGTTCATAATTTTATCCCAATTTTCGCCGCCGTCAACTGATTTATAAACAGCAGATTCAGGGCCGCCGCCTATTTTTGTAAATACATGCCTTCTTCTCTGTTCAGAAGTAGCATACATTACATCAGGGTTACGCGGATCATAAACAAGGTTATTAACGCCGGTATTTTCGGAAATGTTTAATGTTTTTTTCCAGGTCTTACCGCCGTCTATTGATTTATAAAGCCCGCGGTCTCCGCCTGGTCCCCAAACAGAACCTTCGGCGCAAACGAATACAACATTAGAATTGCGCGGATCAACAATAATTTTTCCAATTTGACGGGAATCTTTCAAACCCACATTCTTAAAACTCTTTCCGCCGTCAATTGATTTGTAAACACCATCTCCATAACCAAGAGCGCGCTGATGATTATGTTCTCCGGTTCCAACCCATACTACATAAGGATTGTTAGGGTCTAATGCAAGGCAGCCGATTGAATAAGTACCGTAGTTATCGAAGATCGGTTCAAAAGTTGTACCTGCATTTGTAGTCTTCCAAACGTGTCCGCTTGCAACAGCTACATAATATTCACTATGATTTTTAGGGTTAACTGCAAAATCTGCAATACGTCCCGACATTAACGCCGGTCCAATGTTACGCCAGCGTAATCCGCTAAAAGATTCCATTTGAGAAGATTCTTTATTATCTCCTTCATTAACCTGGGCATTGTCAGTTTGCTGTCTTTGTCCCCGCCCTTGCCTCTGGGCATAAATCATAAATGGTATAAGCATAAAAACAACAATAATAACAAAAATATTTTTTTTCATACTTGCTCCTTCTTGTGTATTTGTAATTCCAAATAAATACCTGAGTGTAATATACGTTATATGAAATCTTCTGTCAAAGTACTTATTTAAATTCAACACATTGATTAAATAGTAAAAATTTTAAGTATCTGACATTTTTTTTGCAAAAAAAAATGCCTGTCCAAAAAAATAATTTGAACAGGCATAATAATTTTATAATATAAATTAAAATCGGGTTTATTTAAGAAACAATTCTATAACAGGTATTTCTGCATTTGGTTTTAGAATGGGAAGCTGCAAAATAACATCACCATTTTCGGTTTTTTCATTCATCCAAGTTGTCTGCCTTTTATCGCTCATTAAAATTTCAGAAGCATCATTAAGAAACTGGGCATATTTTATTTTTCCGCCGTAACCTTTCAAAGTAATTTCATCCATCGGCCAGTCTAATAAATGTATGTATAACCGTTTAGTTTCAGGATTATATGTCAGCAAAGAATTTTCAGGAGCCTTAAATTCTGCCGGAGCCTGCGTACATCCGTAAATTGAACGCCCGTTTACTTTCATCCATTCGCCAATGGCTTTTAATCTATCCTGCGCCCTGCTATCGAACGTACCTCTTGCAGTAGGTCCAACATTTAACAGAAGGTTTCCCCCTTTGCTTACAGTTTCAATTAATAAAACAAGAAGTTGTTTGTTATCTTTCCATGAAGCCTCATCTCTGTAATAACCCCATGAACCGGAAAATGTCTGGCATGTTTCCCATGGTACTTTTTTGCCGTTAACAGTTACCCATTCACTTGGTTTATATTGTTCTGGGGATTTGAAATCCCAGCCGCCGTCAACATCGTCAAGGTCAAGGCGGTCATTAACAATAATTCCGGGCTGAAGGTCCCTAACCATTTTCAATAAATTTTCAGAATCCCAGTCATTCCTGCTTTTACCATGCTTCCCTTTCGGGAAAGAATAGTCAAGCCAAATTATATCAATCTTGCCATAGTTAGTAAGCAGTTCTCTAACCTGATTTTTAATATACTCCCGGTACTTGTTCATGTCGCGCCCTGCGTTAAGCTTATCATATTCTTCATCGGTATTTGCGCTTTGAGGATGGTTGCGGTCTATAGTATAATCAGGATGGTGCCAGTCAAGAAGCGAATAGTAAAAGCCAACTTTTAATCCCTCTGCCCTGAATGCTTCAATCCATTCTTTTATTAAATCTCTTCCTGCGGGAGTATTAGGTGCTTTATAGTCTGTATATTTTGAATCGAAAAGGCAAAATCCTTCATGATGTTTTGAAGTAATAACTGCGTATTTCATACCGGCTTGTTTAGCCTGCCGTGCCCATTCTTTAGGATTAAATAAATCCGGATTAAAAAGATCAAAATATTTTTGATATTGGTCGTTTGTCATTCTTTCATTCTTTTTAACCCATTCATGCCTTGCCGCCTGCGAATAAAGCCCCCAGTGAATGAACATGCCGAACCGTGCATCGGACCACCATTTTAAACGTGCGGTTTTTTCTGATTCGGTTTCATGTTTTAACTGTGCTGTAATTCCCGATTGTATAAGAAGAAAGGCAAGCAAAAAATTAAAAACGAATAACAACTTGTAATTTTTTTTCATTTTCACCTCAATTTTATGGGGGCAATTATTTTAGTATGATAAACGTTTAACATAATTGACTATTTATTAATGTAATTTAAATGATATATCACTCTTTTTCAAACTGGTTGAGAAGTGGAATTTAGGGATGTAAACTTTTCACTGTGTACTTGCAGGGTTGTTAACCCGACCAATAAACATTATTGTACCAGAATTCTGTTCATAAATAATGAACATAAAAGGTTTATTTACGGTAAAATAATCATCCTGACTTACTGCGGTTGCCCTTATGCCTATGGAAGTTACTCCTGCGGCTTCTACTCCATCTTCATTAATGGCTACATATGTTTTGTGCATCACTTCGCTTATATAAATTTGAATGTCTTTGTTTATATTGGTAAAATTTGCATTCAGGGGAGAAAAAGCATCGGTCATTCCAAGGGTTATTAAATAATCATTCAATTTTTTACCGTACTGTAATGTAAATTTCGGAATTGTTACAGTTAAGGTTCTCTCGGTAAAGCCGTTTAGAATATTATTAAATTCCTGTGACGAAAAATTATTAATAATGTCCTGTATATTATTTCCTTCCAAAGGAAGGACAATTATCATACTGTATGCGCCGTTACTATAGGGCAATCTGGCCGCTGAATAATTTGCACTTTTATAAAATCCATATTTATTTTCCTGGGTCATGAACGGAACAGACAGAGTATTATTATTAGTTAAATAGAAATTTCCATTTGATGTTAAACTTTTATCGAATTTGTACTGCCAGGGAGCATTAAAGTATATGGCATTTATCAAATACATAACCATGCCCGAAGGTATATCATCAATAATTTTATCAATTTTCCCATTTGTTGATGTATTTACCCATGAATTTATTGTATCCACCGTTAATGGATTATTAAAATTAACCGGTTTTACAAGTGAATTGAAATATGTTTTATTAACATTAATGAAGCTGCTTTCAACTGGAAAATTATTATCGTACCAAATTGAATTTGCATAGCTGAATATAACTTTATTATCAACCGATGATAAAGTTGTAAGAAGGTCTTTTTCTGATTGGTTAATATCGCTCATCTGCAAGCCTGTAACGCCAAGTGTGCTTTCCATCTGAGTAAGCGTGTTCCCTGCCGAACCGTTCAATGCCATTCCAAATGCGGTGGAAACACTTAAAGGAGCTAAAATTACATTTGAACTATTATCATTCTGTGAAGCCAGCTTAAACAAGTTAATTCCGAAACTGCCGGAACTATTAATTATTAATTTCTGATTATCGGTAAATGTAATATTCTGGTTATTATTTGAATCTACGGGATTGCTTGATTTACAACTATATAAAAATAGAAGTGCGGCTACTGACAGAAACATAAAAAGGCTTTTGTTGAAAATCCAATTTCTCATAACTACCCCCATTATAATACTTTATAATTAACAACAGAGCTGAAATAGGAAAAGGAAAGAATTTCTAATAATTAAAATAAGAAAATACAGGAGAAACCGTTATATTAAAAACAGGCCGGATTTATAAAAAATCCGGCCATATAATTTATCCCTTAGAAGAAATATTTAAAAGATGCCAATAACGTAGTAGATGTAATATCCTGATTAATTGAATTAGAAGCAGAGTCATAAGGATAACCGTAATCTTTCCACCAACCGTAGGCAATAGCTAAACTCAACTCAAGCCTGTTAAAAGGAATACCAATACCGCCGGTTAAGAATTTTTTATCAAAATCAGTAGGGTCACCGTAATATGGTGATTTTAACATCATGAAGCCGCCGCGGATTTTAAGGCCTATTTCAAATAAATCTAATTCAGCACCTATATTATAATTTAAAACGCTTCTGTAATCTGTCTGAATACTGGAGTTAATTTGGTTCATATAACTTTCATCCAGGCCGGAAGTAAATTTCATTTGAGTATAGTCAATATATTTACAGTCTGCTGAAAGAAGCAGCCTTCCGCCAAATTTATATGAAGCGCCGAAAGAAAATTCAAACGGGGTTCTTATATCATATTGAGTAGCAGAAGAAATTGTAGGATCTACAAAATAACTCTGGTTTGCGAAATCGCTTGAACCATTTTCGTCGAATCTTTCTTTAATAGTATAATACTTCGGAAGCTGAATTGCTCCGCCTATTGCTCCATAATCGCCAAATTTATAAACAAGACCAAATTGCATACTCCAACCGGAAATTTCCCAATTAAGTGTACTGCTATAATTAAAATCAAGGAATGTCAGGGTAGTAGGGTCGGTAGGGTCTAACTGCCTTCCGGCATAAATTCCATTTTTATCAGATTCCGAATAATCGAATTGTCTGTTGAACGAACCGGATATAACATTAAGTGTTGCACCAATAAAAAGATTCGGCTGTACTTCCATAGCACCGGCAAAAGACCAGTTATCAACGCCGCCTTTATCAACAGTTTTTCCATTTTGCAGTAACCTGCCTTTTATAAGTGTAGAATCGCGGTTGGTTGCAACAGGGTAACTTAAACCTAATTCATAAGGTATACTGCGGGCACTATAATCAAGATTACTCCTTGTAGTAAGATCCTGAATCATGGAATTATTATCTCCATTATATCCTCCGAACTGAGAGTAAGCATTAAAATCCTTACTCCTGAAATAACCAAGAGCAACTACAAAAGTACCTCTGTTTGTAGGAAATTTATATGTCAGTCCGAATTGGGAAAGATTAGTACTATTGCTGGAGCCATTAATAAAATTGCCCATATATGAACTGTTATTGCTGAAATTATTATTATATAAACCGAAAGAAACTTCAGAAGAATTCAGGAGCCCTAATCCGGCAGGATTTATAAAAATAGAAGAGAAATCTCCGCCTACGGTAGAAATGGCATTACCCATACCGAGAGCTTTACCGCTTGATATAATTCCGTTCTCACTTAATCTTAAAGCATCATTTGAATTTTGCGCCTTAACGGTCAATGCCGAAACTAAAATCAATAGTATTAGAATATTTTTTGTTTTCATAATTGTCCTCATATTAATATTCAACATTTAATCAACGGCCTCTACCGCCGCC
>TBL_comb47_HYPODRAFT_10006599_pt1 | contig 12498 bp, 8 predicted proteins | sample TroBogypolimnion_40_FD_10682 | JGI IMG/M metagenome (IMG submission 10682)
TTCGACAAACAAATGCTATTGACAAATCGCAATAGATCATATATAATTATCTTAAACATTGATACAAGTTAATACAAGTTTGGTTTGGGCGATGAATTTGGCATCGCCAAATTGCTTTTAAGGATACGAAAAAGATTCTTAGTCAGAAATTGAGAAAAAACAGCGCCGGCGGCACAGGAGGTTGTTAAAAATGCAATAAACTGCCTCGAGGCAAACCATAAGGGGTATTGGAATTTCGCCAGCAGAGCGGGCGACCAGCGATTTAGCTGCCAGGTTACGGTCACAAGCCATGCATGATAATTTTAGGCGGTCCCAATTAACATCACTAGATAAAATAGAACTCAATAACCAGGAAGGGGAGAAAAATGAAAAGAAGTAAAAACTTTACGCTCGTTGAATTGCTTGTTGTAATTGCTATCATAGTAATTTTAATGTCAATGTTGCTGCCGACGCTGAATAAGGCTCGTGAAATCGCAAAAAAAGCCAAATGTATAAACAATGAAAAGACTCTGGGACTTACTATAGCAATGTATGGCGCCGACAACAGCGGCTGGGTGCTTCCGTATGGTTCGGATTTGATCCCGGGCGGCAACTGGGAAAACTGGGCATTTATACTCGCGACATACCTCTATCCAGGGAAAAGTTATTCGCAGATAAATGCGATGTGGTCAAGTAAAAGCGCCTACTTTCTCTGTCCCGGCGATAAGACATCCGCCTATGTGCCGCCTACCGGTTTACTGGATGTTCAAGGTAATACGAGATCCTACGTAAGCAACGCTCTTGTGATGGCCGCCACCGCGGCCGGGGTTCCGAAAGTGCGGGAAAGCATGGTCAGAAAACCATCTGACACACTCACTCTCGGGGAATTAAACGGCATCAGCTTATCTGTCGGCACAGGCGTATCTCTATGGTCTGCATCAACAAGCGCCGCAATCAGCTCGCCTTTCGCTTCACAAAATGGATCTGGAAAATGGACACGACAGACTCACGGAACAATGCAGAATTTTTTATTCTTTGACGGACATGCGAAAACACTGACTATTCAGGAGGGAGACAATAAAAATCTCCTGCCGTAAAAAATATGCGGCACAGCGGCTGTCGCATCGCGTGCCTGTAATCATGCCTGAGGCCTTGAAATACTATTCAGCTATGATTAATTAATTTGTGTGGAGAATGGTATTTCACAGGGTTTTTATGATTGTAAAACAATCAGTCAGGTAAACGTTACTGACAAAAAAATACAAGTTCCGGCGAGGCCGGTCAAGTTCATTAAAACAATGGAGAGCGGGGAAAATATGGAAAATCCTTCAGAAAGTCAACACTTAAACACTAAACCGTCACTGTCAAGAAAATATCTGCGCATCAGCAGAAAGATGCTAGCTGCTCAGAGTTTCGCCGTTCTGTTTTTCGGAATTATTTTGTTACTGGTCTGTAATTCAGCATCTGCCGGAGAAAATCTATTTGAAGACGGAAGCTTTGAAGCGGCAACTCCAGAAGGTCATCCAATTGGCTGGATTCCGCTGGAATTTGGCTGGGACGTTGAAACCGCCGGAAATCTTTTCTATGTCAGCCGTGACGCCCATACCGGCAATGGCTCGGCTGCGATTGTTCTTGACAACTTTCAAAAAGGCTGGAGCGCCTGTCCGGTAAAAGGACTGAAAGCTGACACATGGTATTGCCTGTCTGCCTGGACAAAGTGTGAGTTGAGCGTATTGACAGGAGGGGGACCCACCATTTTCATATTCCAGCACAATAAGGGCGACACCAGGATCGGCAATGCACCTGATAAATTTTTCGGAACTTTCGCTTTGGGAAAAGCGCCGCGAGACTGGGAATTGATGAAGCTGGCGTTTAAGACTCCGGCCGATGCCGGGAATATTTATGCGGGTATGGGTTTATATGATGCGAGAGGCACCGCCTTGTTCGATGATATGCGCCTGGAGGAGATCGGAGAGGCAGAGGCGAAGAAAATTCAAGCGGATTTCAACACATACAACCCGGATAATGCTCTCAGTTGCGGAAAAAATCTGATACTTAACAGTTCATTCGAGATAGTCACAGCCTCGCATATGCCGGATTGCTGGTCGAGCGGTATGCATCTTCCGGGATTTAAAAGGGATTTCTATCAGGCGATAAAAGTAGTGGAGGACAATCCATTCCATGGCAAACGCTGTTTTATGATAAAAGACGGAAGTATGCGTTACCTTGGAAAGTTATGGACGCCCAAGCCTGTGGATTCACCGTCTGTTTTGAGCATGTATCTGCGCACGGATCAGCCTGGCTCGGAATGCAAGATATCTTTCATGTTCAAGGCTGATCCGGTCGTTTTCAAACCTGACGCCGAATGGAAACGATATTCCTTGAAATTAAAGCCTGGCGGCAATCCGGATTTCTGGCTTAATGCCAAGGGAACCGTCTATGTTGACGCCATCCAGTTCGAGACTGGCGAAACGGCTACTGAATACTGCCCAAGCCCGTGTGACCAGGCGCTTGTCACCCCGATGGCGGCAATTCCGGTTTCACCGGAGGTCAGGATTGGCGCTGTCGATTTAAACGGGGCGGTTCCGTGGAACAAGGGGCTTGCGATTAATTCCCTGAAAACAGAAGGCGGGAAAGACGCTAAAAAACCGACAAACTGTTTCCTGGTGAAAGCGAAAGATGCGCTTCACGTGCGATTTGAATGCCGCGGCAGGCCATACGACAAATTGGTTTCCAATATTAAGAAGCGGGACGAGTATGTGTTTGCCGACGACTCGGTGTCTGTAATCATCAATCCTGGTTTCAAAAACGGGAAGGACTCCGCCTATATTTTTGATGTCAACGCCGCCAATGTCCAACGCGATGCCCTGGGGTTTGATTCCACATGGAATGCGGAATGGAAATCATCGACCGGAAAACTTCCAGACGGCTACTGGGTTGAGCTTGACATTCCCTACGCAGCGTTAAGCGATTCATTTGCCGCTGATAGCTGGCAGATCAATCTATTGCGACACAGCGCTGCTACTGCCGACGAGAGGCGCGAGGTCTCCGCCTGGTTCAATCCTGGTGTCGTTCCTTTGGAACAGACAGGTATGCTTGTCGCTGGATTCGACGGAATGGAAAAATTCAAAATCAGCATTGGAACTCCAGCCGTGGAACTGCTTAAAATCAATGACGCCGCCCCTTTGAAACTTTATGCGGTCTGTTTTGATATTGGTTTCCCTGACAAAGCCAAGCGGAATGGCGAAGCTGTATTGTCGTCGCCAAGCGGAGCAAGGTATCAGACAAGCTGGGAAACTCGCGACGGCATGGCGAGACTCTCGTTTACAGGGCTTTCGGAGGACAACGTTTTGGATATTAAAACCCCGACTGTAACCATGTTTGAGAAGAAGATAAAAATCGCTGAAAAACAATTCTGCGGACGATTGAACATCAGTCCGCTTTTGAAGATTGGCCATCTTGATCGAAGTTACTACACCGGCGAAGCGCAGGCCGGACTTAAAATCGAGACGGCGATTCATCCATCGCTGGCTGCGGAGATGGAGTTGGATGTGGCTCTTCTGGGAACGATGAAAAGAATCTGGCACAAACGCTTTCCCGCCCAGTCCGGCATTGTTGCATTGGATCTTCCTCAGAGTCTCGCTCCCGGTCTTTACGATGTCAAAGTAAATCTGATCCGGGGTAACAGCGGCGCAAAGATTTTTGCGACAGGGGAATTGCCGTTGACAAAGTTGGCGCCGTCGCCGTACGGAATGGAAGCCAAAGTCAATCCCATCAGCCACATGATGGTTCTGAACGGCAAGGAACATGTCAATTTTGGGCTCGATCTCTATTCAGGAAATGAAGGATTGCAGGCATTCAACACAAGAATGGAATATGTAATCCCGGACATTGATGAAATCAAGGAGCGTTTCACCGGGATAAGTCCGCTGGAGAACTTGATGAACAAGGAGCGAGGAGAAGTCCTGCCGCGCTTCAAGGAGTTTGTTGAAAAACTCCGTCAGGCGGGTTTGGATGTAACCCTGGGGATGATCAGTACCGGAAAGGGGGGGCACTTGGCATCCGAACCAAACTTCTTCAAGAACCGTTTTGATGCGATAGAGGAATACAAATTACGAGATCTGCCGGTTATTGGATACAAGGAATTTGACGAAGCATATGGCTGGTGGGAGAAAACTCCCGGTCAGCACGAGTCGGAGCTCCTCGATTTCAAATGGAAATTGAAGGAATTGGATCCTTATCGATTGTTGATGACGGATACAAGCTTATGCGGACGAGTTTACGGCGGAATGGATCATGCTGACTGGGTCAACGGCTCGTATTACCCAATCTCCGTTTATCCTCCAGGCAACCTTCCGGCCGGAGTGCGCGGATTTGCAATACAGACCGAAAAAACCAGAGCAGAGTTTGACTCACCTGTAGTCACCGGTGGCTTTCTGCCGGTTTTTGCATACGAGAGAGGGAGAGAACCATCTCCTATGGAATATCGGTGCTGTTCCTATCTGATGTTGATCCACGGATGCCGGGCAATGACTCTCTGGTGCTACAAGCCTTTTTCACAAGCGCTTTGGGATAGCATGATCCCGCTGAAAAAAGAGATGCTGTTCCTGAGTCCGATACTTGCACAGGGGGAAGACGTCTCATCGAAAATCTCCGGTTCAAGCCGGCTGGTTGATTTCGCTGCTTATAAATATCAGGGGCGCGTATATTTGATCGCCGCCAATTTTTCCCGGAAGCTNCTGACCGCCTCGTTTGGATTGAGCCTGCTTGGAATGAAGGATTCCGTGGCGCGCGAATGCTTCGAAAACCGTGTCATCCAGCTAAAATCCGGTGAACTGACTGATTCCTTTGGAGAATATGGATGCCATGTCTATGAGATTAAATAATAAATCCGCGGTACTTGTTGCTATGGTGTTGATCATGTCGCATGTCGATGCCGGCAGCATTACGGATCGGACGGCGGCAAAAGCCAACCTGTTGTTGAATGGCAGCTTTGAGACGGTTAATCCGTTCCGTAAGTTTTCGGACGACTGCGAGCTTGCGAAGCCATTTCCATATTGGAATTGCGTGGGAGGTTGGCCTGATTGTATCCATGTATCCAGACTCGCCTGCGACGGCAATCTCAGCGCGCAAATAACCGGCGGCTGGCTGAAACAGGGGGTGAGGGTTAGCGGCGGGAAGCGGTATATAATCAGTGGTTTTATGAAAACATCCACGACGGCGTTGCCTGAAGATGTGGAGCCTGTGTCTTATTTTGAAATCCGTGATATCACCGGCACATTGCTTCGCCGCTCCCTCGCCGGCGTCAGCGACTGGCATAAACTGGAGGGGGAGTTTACAGTTCCGCCCGGTTCGACCACAATTGAACTGGTAATAGTGGCCGGCGGCGGATTCCTTTGGGCTGACGACTTCAAATTGACGGAAGCGGGAAACTGATTCCGCCAGTTCCATCGATCAGGGGTTATACTGACATCAAAAAGGACGCTGAAAATAATACGGTATTCGGACTTGAAAGAATCGTTTTTAAAATTGAATGTGAAGATAAGATCCCGTAAAAGATTGTCTTTAAATAATGAAAGGAGGCCTATTCTGAAAAAAGTTTGCCGGCAAATAATAACGTTGGAATTTGCCAGGCGATTGATCGGGGGGAATTGAAATTTATAAAGGAGATTTGCAGATGAAAATGAAATGTTTTATTTTAGCCGTATCGCTTGCAGGAACATTTACCCTGTCAGCAAGCGAACTAAAGGACGATTTTGAAAATGTGACGAAGAGCAAAAGTGGAACAGACATCCCTTACGGATGGATTTATTATGAGCATTTCAACAAGGACGGCGGGAGTTTAGAATCGACGGAAGATGCGAAAAGCGGCAAACATGCGATGCATGTAAAATCATTCGACATGATAGATGAAATTTTCGTGTTTAACGCAACGTCTATAGACACTAATCCCGGTGATAAGCTGGAAGTATCGTTTTCAATCAAAGGAAAAGGAATAATTAAGCCGGGACTTTATCTGTACAATCAGAAACAAGTATATATTGGCACGTTTCCCGGCGAGGAAATGAAAATTGATTCAGAAAAATGGATTGACCAGAAAATTATTCTCACCGTTCCCGCTGAGAAATACAATGATTTTGACGTAAATAAAGTGCGTATTCTGTTGACGCTCGAGAGAAACACCGACATTTTTATAGACGATTTGATTGTAAAAACTCAAAACAAGGAAATGGAAAAAAAACAATAATAGTTGTAACACAGGCATCGTGTCCGCGAATATTTTATCCATGATTTAAACATAAATGGAATCCGTATAGCGCACAAAAAATTGTCAAACCAAGAGGATTAAACTATGAAAACGTTCAAATGTATCCGCATTATCGTTATGGCAGTGATGTTTTTTAGCGCTGCCGTCTGCTCAAACGCTCATGACATCGCTTCGGTCGTAACCTATGGCGCAAACGGATCGGACACTATATCCGATACCACCGCATTTAATAATGCGATTACTGCGCTTGGACCCAACGGCGGATATCTGTTTATTCCGCACGGGGTGTATTATATAAACAACGTCACAGTCAGCCAAAACATTACTCTGTGCGGAGATACCCAGGGCGGCACAATATTGAAAGCAAATGGTTCAGGACAAGTACTTAGCATTGGCGGATCTAATGTTACAATTCAGGATTTGACCATTGACGGCGGCGAGGATCAGGCTTATTCGAACAACGGGATTGTCAATTCCAGCGGTAAAGCAATGGCAGTAAAAAACGTAAATTTTCAAAACTGCTCCGGCTATGCGCTCTACCTTCAGCTAGCCTACCAGGCCGAAATCAGCAATTCTACCTTTCATGGCGGCACTGCGGGCATGCTCTACGCTGACGCTTCAAGCGGGCTGTTTGTAAGAGGTTGTATTTTTGAAGCAAAAACTGTGCCTTTTGCAATAAAACTCACTGCGACAACAAATGCGCATTCGGCAACAATCTCTAACAACTGGTTTGAGTTCAACGCAAATGCAGGAGTGACCGATACAATTATTGCAGACGCTCAAGAGGTCTCCATACTGAACAATAAATTCTCCGTCACATCTGATACAGCCCAGCATCTATCGCATATCAGAGTGAAGTCGCATGGCGACAGGACACTGATTATCGGCAATAATTTCCAGCAGTGCGGCTCAGGCGCAAAAAATCTTATAATTGAAACAGGCGCAAAAACCACATATGCCTGCGGCAATAGAGATCTGAACAGCAATGTAACTGATTCAGGAACTTCCAGTTTCCTGATGGAGACCAATTCCACTCTTGACAGCAACCTTATATATCAAAAAAATCTTCTTCTTCAAAACCCGGGCGCAACCGGAGCAAACATTGGTTTTGACGCAGTAAACAGTAAAATAACAGTTTTCGGCGCCGGTTACTTCGGAGTTTACAGCTACGGTTACGCGGAACTGGGAGCGAATTCTCAACTCCATCTCAAGGCAAATAGCGGCGCCATCAACCTGAAATCTGATTCGAATACAATAATAGAAAAAGCTAACGCAACAAGCGGCAACTGGCAGACTGGACATCTGGTGTTATGCGGAAAACATTTATGGGTTGACAGTACCGGCAAGTTGCGGATAAATTCGGCGGCGCCGGCAAGTGACACCGATGGCATCATCGTCGGACAGCAGTAAAACGGCTGATGATTGATTTGTTTCTGATAGGCCGTATTACACAGAGTCTGTTGAAAATTACCAAACCAAGGAGATGAAACAATGAAGACGTTCAGATGCATTCGCATTATCGGGCTTATGGCAATGTTTTTTAGCGCCGTTGCCTGCTCCGATGCCCACAATATTCTTTCAGTGAAAGACCCCCCTTACAATGCGGTTGGAGACGGCAATGCCAACGACACCCAAGCATTTAGAAATGCAATATACGCATTAGCAACAATGAAGTCAGATAACACCGTCGGCGGATACCTGTTTGTGCCGAAAGGCATATACAGGATAAATAACGTCTTGGTCAGCGGCAATATTACTCTGTGTGGAGACACTCAGGGAGGCACAATATTGAAAGCAAATGATTCAGGATATGTGCTCAGAGTGGTTAATCCTTATGTAACTATCAAGGATTTGACCATTGACGGAATGGAGGGTACATATAACAACAGCGGTATTGTCAACAACGGACAGAATACAGGCGGGCAAATAATGGTCATAAAAAATGTGTTGTTTCAAAATTGCTCCAACTATGCAGTATCCCTCTGGTACGCGAATCAGGTTGAAATCAGCAATTCGACCTTTCATGGTGGTTCTGCGGGCATGATCTACTCTGACTCCGCATACGGTTTGGTTGTAAAAGGCTGTATTTTTGAATCTAAAACTGTGCCTTTTGCAATAAAACTCTCTTCGACAACAAGTGCGCATTCCGCAACAATCTCTAACAACTGGTTTGAGTTCAACGCAACCACAGGAGTGACTGACACAATTATTGCAGACGGACAAGAGGTTTCCATATTTAATAATAAATTCCTGGCTTCATCTGATACGGCCCAGCATCTGTCACATATAAGAGTAAAGTCGCATGGAGACAGGACGCTGATTATGGGCAACAATTTCCAATCATGCGGGTCGAATGCGGATAATCTTATAATTGAAGCAGGCGCAAAAGCCACATATGCCTTTGGCAACAATCTGAACGGATATATATATGATTCGGGGACTTCCAGTTTTCTGATGGAGGCAAGTGCGACTCTCGACGGCAACGTCATATATCAAAAAAATCTCCTTCTTCAAAAACCTGGAGGAAGCGGAGCAAACATTGGCTTTGACGCCGTAAACAGTAAAATAACAGTTTTCGGCGCCGGTTATTTCGGGGCGCTTGGCGCCGATGCGGAACTCGGGGCGAATTCTCAACTCCATCTCAAGGCAAATAATGGTCCCGTACACCTGAAATCTGACTCGCATACAATAATAAAGAAGACTGACGGTTCAGACGGCAACTGGCAGACTGGACATCTGGTCTTGTGCGGATACCATCTGTGGGTTGACAGTACCGGCAAGTTGCGGATAAACTCGGCGGCGCCGGCAAGTGACACTGCCGGAACTATAGTTGGACAGCAGTAAATACCCACATGCCAGGTGAGTATTCACAAAATTGAGACTTCCTTTGGACGAAAAAATGAAAAGCATCCCGGGCTGGAATGCCCGGGATATTTTTGGGGCAGGCATGGAATATCCTGGAACATACAATAAATTATGCTACTGCAAACTGAAGTAATAGATATAAAAAGTTCTGGAGGAAAGCGGCAATGACATGTAACATCAGACGCAACTATATGGTTGAACATACGCTAAGACTGCCTGTCTTTTCGCGAATTCGACCGGATTTAATTTTTAATAAAGGCGACAATATCGAGATATTTGTTTTCCCCAAGCTACGCCCGACTCGCTGTTCCTGGGAATTGCGGAGAGAATTGTTCAGCGCCGCTTTTCTCAAAGGCGCCGGGGAGCCGTGCATGGACCAATCGGTACGGATAAATATTCCATCGGAGAAGCTTATTCCAGGCTTCTATGAAGTCCGAGTGACAATACATGCAACGGCAAATGTAAAAGAGGAAGAGTACACCGTCTTTGGTTATTGCGTGGACGAGATGCCGCTCATCGATTCCCGCCCGGCAGACTTTGAAGAATTCTGGACACGTGCTAAAACAATGGCCGCCAAGGTTCCGCTGAACTCGGCGGAAACTTTAATCAGAGAGATGACCGATGTTGAAATATCCGCCTACAATATCGAAAATGCATCTATCCCGGAAGATATCTATCCAGAGCACAAAAAGACGGAGAAGGTCAAACTATACAAGGTGCAGTTTGACTCATATGGCGGTCTGAAAATTCATGCATGGCTGGCTGTGCCGGCCGGCGGCGGCAAATTTCCAGGCTTGCTTGTTTTGCCGGGCGCCGGCTGCACTCAAGTGCCGGCGCCTGTCGAACACGCTCGCCACGGCTATGCGGCGCTTATGATCCAAATTCATGGAATGGACGTTGATCTGGATCATTACGAAGATGTTCAAGATTATTTGAAATATCGCGGCGGGCGGATCGAAGATGAATACTATTATAAGGTCTATCTGGCTTGTACGCAGGCTGTGCGCTATCTTGCTTCAAGACCTGAAGTGGATGTGCATCATCTGGCTGCTTGCGGCGGTTCGCAGGGCGGACAACTGGCTATTATAACGGCGGCTCTTTGTCCCGAAATAAAGGCGGCTGTCTCCTCAATTTGCTACTATGGTTATTGGCCTTACCGCGATATGGCGGAAACATTAAATTCAGAGAAATCCGATGGGATGAAAATCGCCTGTCCTCCCTTTAATCGAAATGACAGCAGGCAAAACGCTCTCAGTTACTTCGACCCATTCAACTTTGCACCCTCTGTCCATGCTTCAATTATCATGTCAGCCTCCATGTGTGATAAGACATCGCCATCAACTACGATCTGCGCCATTTATCGCCGACTGACTTGCAAACACAAAGAGCTGCACTGGAGTCCAGGCACTAATCACGACATTATGATAGCTTTTGAGCGCCGTGCATGGGATTGGCTCGACGCCGAATTGAAAGTGAATCAATAATTAAAATGAATAGAAAACTCTCAATAATTCAAACGGTTGTCAGAGTTTATAACATGTTGCGATGAAAAGAACCAGAGGATTATCATTATGTTCAGATCAAAAGTGAAAATTATCCGAGTCGCGTTTTGCTGGATACTGCTGGGCAGTCTGAATTTGGCTGCGAAAATAGATATCAAACAGTCGGAAAAGGATTTGGAAATTCGGAACGGCAAACTCGCGCTAAACATTACCAAAGGGGGAGAACTCATACTCTCATATCAGTTGAACGGCAATCTGCAGCGTGCCGTAACTCTTGGCGTGGTACGGAAAGAGGCAACGACTGCAATAGTACATGCGTTTAAACTCGGGATTGTATCTCCGGCACAAGCTGTTATTGAAGTTGAGTATGCTTCCGCCGATAATACTTCTGTTACGGTTGCATATACGATAAAAGACAGTTTTGAATATATCGAGGCGGAGTCAGATTTCGCTCAAGGTAAAGCTGGAGTTTCGGCGGTAATGAAAAGCGAAGTTATGATATTGCCGGATTTTCTGGCGGAGTCAATAATATTCTATCCGGAAACTGCGCCATCGACATCCATGAGAATACCCGCTGATAATCATTTGCTGGTAAATCTGCTTGACAGTGGCAACGCCATGCTGGCGCTGTTATGGGAATCTCCCAAATTAAAAATATCTGAAACCCGAAAGGATAGCCTGTTCGATTCGGTAACGCTGTCATCTGATGCCAGGACCAGGTTCTGGATCGGCATTCTCGCAACCAGGGACATCTGGCACAAAGCCGCTGAGAAAATTAACTCCGACAGTTTTACGGCTTTAAACTGGACACCGCCGTTCCCGGCGGAATGGAAGCTGGCAACATTTCAGGACAAGGGGTTTCATACCGACATTCCCACTTGCGAATCCTGGGTTCTTATTCAGAAAGGCAATCGTGGAATTGGTTCCGGCATCGCTATCGTTAACACTTCCGCCTGGATCTCCTGGGCATCCGGTTTGGGCTCGTTCGTCTATCCATGCTATCTGCAGGACAATAAGACGTTCGTCAAATATCCTGTACTCCAACTGGAGCAGAAAACTGTTTTCAACACGATACCGGTATTAATTTGCGCATTGAACGGCAGCAATAATACCCCATCCGGGGTAACCATGCCTAAAAATGCCTTGAAAATATTGTTGTCGCCGGAAATTAACAAAAGCATTGAAGCTATAGTTTTGAAAGACAAATATCAGGCAACTTGCGGCATAACCGAAAAGGTGGAAAAAATATTTTACCGGAATGAAGCCACTAAAGAAAAGAATCAAATCAAAAGAGATTTCGACAATATGAACATGTTTGTTCTAACAATTCGCGAAAGAATTGAAGAATATGCATTATGGCAGCGGAAAATGCTCGAAAAGCAAAACCGGAGTATCCCTCAGTTGCATCCGGCTATTGAAAAAGAGCTGGCGCAGATCGCCTTGGCATATGTCAAAGTAAAAGATAATATGAAAACTCCTGCATATTGCAAGATATTGACTGAAAATATTATTGCGCTGATTGATGCAAATTTGTCAGATGAGGAAAAAGAGGAGCGGTGCAAACAACTAGGACGACAGATCCGCACTATCGGCGGCGCCCAGGACGGTTTGCTGGCTAAATACAGATGTATCGTGAAGGCCTGCCGCCAGTATGCTACAATAAAATTGATGACATCATCCAATCCTGCGGAAAAAGAATTGCTTGAAAACTTCCGCCATGAAACTGGACTTATTCTGAATAACCGGACAGGTTTTATGGAAGGCAAGTAATGCTGCTGGAAAAGATTAAAATAACTCCGGGTCTCTGCCGGAGATGTATTTTAAAGATCAACAGACGCTAAAAACGAAAGAAAAATAATGCAAAAAAAAATAATTCAATATGAT
>TBL_comb47_HYPODRAFT_10006602_pt1 | contig 12496 bp, 6 predicted proteins | sample TroBogypolimnion_40_FD_10682 | JGI IMG/M metagenome (IMG submission 10682)
CTCAGTCGTAAGAAGGTTGAGGAGATTGCCGAATTACTTCAGGTCAACGGGATAAAAGCGCTTGCCTATCATGCAGGGATGGATTCTGCAACCCGGTCCGGCAATCAGGATAAATTCCTCATGGAAGAATCCGATGTAATTGTTGCCACCATTGCATTTGGAATGGGAATCGATAAACCGGATGTCCGGTTCGTGATCCATTACGATATCCCCAAATCACTTGAAGGCTATTACCAGGAAACTGGCCGGGCCGGCAGGGACGGTGGAGAAGGGAAATGTATTACGTTCTACAGTTACAAGGACATACAGAAGCTTGAAAAGTTTATGCAAGGGAAACCGGTTGCAGAACAGGAAATCGGACAGCAACTGTTGCTCGATACCGTTGCATTTGCAGAATCATCCCTCTGCCGCCGCACTATACTTCTGCACTATTTTGGTGAAAAATACGAAACCGAAAATTGCGGTTTCTGCGACAATTGTTTGAACCCCAAAGAGCATATGGAAGGGATGGAACTTGTTGTAAAAGCCTTAAAAGCGGTTGTAGAAGTAAAAGAACAGTGTAAAGGAGAACATCTTGTCAGTATTCTTATCGGGCTGGAAAATGCAACCGTGAAATCATTCTCGCACAACACGCTCGAAATCTTTGGCGAAGGGGACGAATATGACGACAAGATTTGGAATGCAGTCTTCAGGCAAAGTATCATAGCCGGCTTTCTTCATAAAGACATCGAAAACTATGGGGTTTTAAAACTCACTGATGCAGGAAAGGCATTTTTGGCCCACCCTGTCTCCTTTATGATTGTTAAGAATCATGACTATGAATCGGAAGAGGAGAATGATGATATTCCACAAGGTGGAAATGCAGCAGGTGATCCGGAACTGTTTGCCATCCTTAAAGATCTTCGTAAAAAAATTGCTACAAAGCAGAAACTCCCTCCGTTTGTTATATTTCAAGACCCGTCACTATCAGATATGTCTATTCAATACCCTACATCAATTGATGAACTTCAGGGTATTATTGGAGTCGGCCAGGGGAAAGCCCAACGATACGGGAAACCTTTTGTTGAAGTTATAAAACAGTACGTCGAAGAAAAAGGCATTGAACGGGCTCAGGATATGGTGGTGCGCTCTGTAGCCAATAAATCCAAAAACAAAGTATACATTATTCAGAATATTGATCGGAAATTAGCCCTGAATGAAATTGCAGAGGCCAAAGGGATGACCTTTGATGAGTTACTTACTGAGCTTGAAGCCATTGTCAATTCAGGAACAAAGATAAACATTGATTATTACATTGATAATGTAATGGATGAGGATCAGATTGAAGATATCTACAGATATTTCAGGGAAGACGCTGAATCGGACTCGATGGAAGAAGCGCTGACTGAATTTGGGGATGATTATGAAACGAACGAAATCAGAATGGTCAGGATAAAATTCCTTGCAGAAATGGGGAATTAAGGCTTCCACGTTGGGAATATTAAATTCAACTTGCTATTAATAACAGGAAAACGAATACTTTACTGTGTGCAGCCGGCTGGCTGCTTCCAGCAACTGGCTGAACTGTTTGGGGAGAGAATATATTTCTTCAGAACAAAGTGAAGAATTAGAGCCAGATAACCAAGGGCAATCAAGCGAACAGCCAGTTGCCAAAAGCCAGCAGAAAAAATCAATCTATCCAATTAAGAACAATTCATTCAATCCACTACAGAATCTAAATTGAATCTGCTAACGGGAGCTTAATGTAAAATGTAGTTTCAACGTCGTGTATTGACTCAAACCAGATTTCACCTTTCGAATTTTCGACGATTTTCTTAACGATGGCAAGTCCCAGGCCCATTCCACTCGATTTGGTGGTAAAGCTTGGCTCAAATAATTTATCCTGCAACTCAACAGGGATTCCGATTCCATTATCAGTTATCGAAATATAAGCCCAGATATCATCCTTATACAATTTGACCTTTAAGATCCCTTTTCTGTCCCGTTGGATAGCCTGCAAACCATTTTTAACCAGATTGATAACAGCCCTGCCTAATTGATCTTTGTCAGCCATGACTTTTGTTGGCCCATCTGACAAGATAGTGAATGAAACCTCCACATTGTTTGTATGTTCGAAAAGAAGGACAATTTCCTGCAGCTTTTCATTCAAATTGATTAATTCGTCGTTAATTGTCGGCATTTTGGCGAAATCTGAAAAAGAGGAGGCAATTAACGAAAGTGCATCAATCTGTTCCACCAAGGTACTGCTCACGCGGCGGAAATATTCATCAAAGTTTTCACTATTCTGCTCTTTAATGTGTTGCAGGTATTGAATACTTAATTTCATCGGAGTAAGCGGATTGTTAATTTCATGTGCAACCTGACGAGCCATTTCCTGCCAGGCAGATTCGCGTTCTGATCGGGCAAGTAATTCTGCACTCTCGGCAAGTTCATCCACTTTTTTATTATATTCTTTGGCAAGACGCCCAATCTCATCCTCTCCTGAATACTCTATTTTGGCATTAGTTTTGCCTAACTGAATCCCTTTCAAGTAGTTCTCAATCTGCAATAATGGAGCGGTCAATTTATGGCTGATCAGCAACGCTACGACTAAACTTATAATAATCAATAATATATAAAGATTTGAAAATGCCACAATGAAGTCGGAAACCTGTTTCTCAAAATCATCGTGTCCGGTAAAGTAAGGGAGATTCAGATACCCGATCAGCCGATTATTTTGGTTGTAAATTGGTGCATAAGCAGAGAAGAAATTCATTTCACCCAGATTTTCATCATGTAGGAACAGGCTTTTCTGCCCTACTACCAGAGCCTTAAAAGCCTCTGGATCAATCCGTCTCGACATCAGTCCGCGATCAAATATTTCGCTGCGTGAAGTAGCAAGTAAACTACCATTCAAGTCGTAAAGATTAATATCAGCCCGGATGATGTCAGACAAGACAACTAATTGTTCGTTCATAAAATCGAGCATCTGGGTACTTAATTGATTCTCCTGACCTATCCGTATACTTAATTCGGTGGTTACAGATGTTAATTTGTCATTAAGGTTATCTTTGACCGAATTGAGTAATTTATTCGAATTGTAGAGCATTAAACCCAAACCTATAATAATTAAGATCCCAAGCAACGAAAGGATCAGTGTTAGCTGGATCTTTTCTCTGAAATCAAGTCTTCGGCCTTTTACATAGAGGTTTTTTTCGCTGAAAATCAGGAATAATGTCCCTAACAGAAAAAACAGCAGGAACAAATAAGGGAAAGTACTAATCCTGTCATAGAAATGCATTTCAGGATAACTTGCAATTACATAATTATTTCTGTCACAATTGTATGCGCAATGCCGGAAACCGTTCTTTAAAAAATGTGTATATTCCAGATTCATTGGGATATCTGAGGGCAATTTCAGGCTATACTGATAATCACCACCCCGATCTACCAATTCCCCGTCGAAGTACTTTGCATAACTAAAATCACCTTCCTGACTTTCCCTCGATGAATGCTCATCCATTAGCAATTCAGGATATCCTTTCCCTTCAGGGATCACTTTTGAATTTAGTTCAATAAATATTTTGACCGGGATATTCAATGAATTTACAAAATCGAGCTGTCCCAAATAGGAGATTCGACCATTAATGCGATCCATGAAATAAAAATTACTGCCAGTCACGCGTAATCCCTTAGATTCCCGAAGGTTATTGAAAAAATCGATGCAGGGGTAATGTCGTTTCTCATCTGTTATATAAACACTGTCAATGGCATCACAAACAGTTATCTGCATATTATAATTTCGCCAAAAACCTGAGAAATATGTATTTTGGAGATAGGATTCGAGCGTTTTATACGGAGGTATTAAATGAGATTGAATAATGGTATCATTTCGGAGTTTGTTGTCAAGTTCTGAAAGGAAGATTTCTGCCCCTGAATCTCTTTCCGAACTTAGTTTTACGGCACATAGTTCTAAAACCTTATTCTTTTTACCCTGTAATAACTCCTGAGCATACAAATTAACATAACTGGCACCAGCAATCGACATAATTAAAAGGAACGTAAACTTATATTCCCTTATTTTAACAATCTCAAATTTAGCTATTATCACCACAAATAATGCATAAAAGATGGCTGGGGTCCAATCAATGGGATAGCAAAACACAGATATTAAAGATCCTGCGATTACACCGGTCGTGAGCAGAGTCAGAATAAATATTAAGCTTCCCAGTTCCTTATAAAAATCCTTTCGTAATCTCCAGAGGATTACAATAAATCCAAACACCTGAAGAGATATACCGATAAAAGCATAAACGTTGATCGCTGAAAATTTCAGGTTTCCAAAAAATTCCAATGAAATACTAGAATTCAACAATAGGATTTTTAATAAGACTACAGTGAATGAAAAGTAAAAAGCTGCAATGAAGAATGACAAAATCATCCCGAACAACCTCGAATTTTGCTTCTTTCTGGCATTTACGACCATGAAGAATGAATGAGAACCCTGCAACATAAGTATGGACAGGAGGATAAATTCTCCCAAAGAGGATAACCAGCTGCTATAGGCAAAGTAATCGGGTGAAAAAAGCCTGTACTTAAATAAGAAAGAAGGGAACCTAAATCTGCAAACCATCAAATATATCAACCAAAACAAACATAATGAGACAATTAATTTAAAAGCAGACGAAAGCCTTGAATTGTGTTTGAGCCATACATTTAACTGTGCCAACAACATAAAGATAAATGCAAAAAAAAGTAATGTTGTCAGATTAGAATTATCCGCAGACGGAATGGTTGCGTTATTATTGACTAACGAAAAGAGGGGTGCTCTGTCGGGTCTGACAATATTCAGTGCGTCATGCTGCGGAGTCGGTTGAACCTGATAATCATCCGACAGTTTAAACTCGCGCTCAAAAGAGCTTTTAATATACCTGTTATGATAGGGGAATTCCCGTTTGATCAAAATAAAACCACTAATTGTATAAATTCCGGCTCGTTGCTTAACCTGATAATACCATCCTGTTGGTAGATGGATTAATCCTTTGGTTTTTTTAAAACTATTTTCCGCTGAAGAAAAAGCGATAGTTGAAGAGGACCAAAATATCAATCCTTTATCGCCGAAAACAGCCATTTCAAGACCCTGATCGTGGTTCTGAAAAAAATAAAGCAACGACCAGTCGGATAAGACTTTTGGATTGTTAGTCAACTGGAAAGAGACAGAATCAATAAGAAGCTGAACTTTGCGTTCTTTATTTTCAAAAACATGATAAACACGTGTGGCTTCTTTTTCATGACTGTTTTCCCTGAAAAGGAATAATTCACAAAACAGCAAAACCAGAAGTATTGGAATCGCAATGATGAGGTAAATATTTCTTCTACTGAATTGTTTCATGATCATTACTCGTGATGATAGGGTTCATTCCTGATAATTGTCATAGCCCGATAGACCTGTTCAACAAAAATGAGACGCACCATCTGATGTGAGAAAGTCAACTGAGACAGTGAAATCTTAAAATCGGCTCTTTGGTAAATCATCTTTGAGAATCCATAAGGACCACCAATAACAAATACGAGTTGACGCGTTCCGGCGATCATTTTCTTTTCTATCCACTTCGAGAATTCCAAAGATGAGAATTCTGCGCCACGTTCATCCAGCAAAATCAGAATATCTCCTGAAATAATCTGATTAAGAATTAGTTGTCCCTCCTTTTCTTTTTGAAGTTCAACCGAGAGGGTATTACGGTTTTTAAGATCCGGAATTACCTTTGTTTCGAACGGTAAATAGAAAGAGAGTCTTTTCACATAGTCGTCTATCCCCTCCTTCATATATTTTTTGTCTGTATTCCCTATCGTCAGCAATAGTATTTTCATCTGAATACAATATTAAGTTAGATAAAGGTGTCATCCAATTTTTTGGCCCACTTTTTTAATTGTTTCCACATTAAAAAATAAAACTGTACCTTTATAATCGTTTAATTATCCTTTTGGCGGCTCAATAAAATTTGCATGGTTCTTGTGAAAGGATCTATATAAAATTATCATTGGAATGAAACAGAAATCAGGATTTGTCATCTTCTTTGTACTTTGGTTATTAGTCATTCCTTGTTTTTCTTATGGTCAAATTCCTCCGCAAATTATTGCCGGACTCAAAGGGGGGGATGCGAAAAAAGTAGCTACCCATTTCAACGAGAATATTGAATTAGTTGTCATAGATCGTGAATTAGTTTGCTCTCAGGCACAGGGAGAACAAATACTCAAAGAATTTTTTGCATCCAATAAGCCCCATGATTTCAAAATAACTCATGAAGGAGGTGCTAATTCGTCTTATGCAATTGGAATTATGCAAACTTTGAATGGAAACTACAGAGTCTATTTTCTACTTAAATCAAAAGGTGGCAAAGCTCAGATTGTTCAATTAAGGATTGAAAAGGATTAGTTTATAACCTTTAATTTGCTTTTAATGCCAATCTGGATATTTTTTAAACAATTTTTCGCGAGTCGCATTAATGTATTCAGTCAGAAAGCAAAGTTGATAAAACTTCCCTTTTTTGATGGGCTCCCGCTGTATGATGTTACGCTTTTTTTCTGGAAAGGAATCGTAGATGGGGCTATTACAACAAGAGCTTCTGCAATTGCCTTTAATTTTATCCTGGCAATCTTTCCGGCAATCATTTTTGTCTTCACCCTGATTCCCTATATTCCAATTGCACATTTTCAACAACAATTATTGACTTTACTTCAAAGTATTCTGCCGCATAATGCTTTCCTGGCCATTGAAGGGACAATTGAGAATATTGTCACTCAGCCTCGTGGTGGCTTACTCTCCTTTGGATTTCTGGCAGCATTTTTCTTCTCAACAAATGGAATTGTCTCGGTGATCGCAGCATTTAATGGAACGATTCATGCTATTGAAACGCGTTCATGGATTAACCAGCGACTGGTAGCGTTAGTTCTGGCAATTATTCTGACATTATTAACAACTTTCAGTGTGGCATTAATCACCCTAAGTCAAACTTTAACAAAGTTTCTGGTGAAAAATGGATATCTACATTCAAATTTAACCTACGATCTTTTACTTGGTGGTAAATGGCTCATAATATGCGGGCTATTCTTTTTCAGTTATGCTTTTCTTTTTTACCTGGCGCCTGCCCATAAAGCAAAGTTTCGGTTCATATCAGCAGGAGGGACCTTAGCCACTCTACTGACAATACTCACAAGTGTTGGGTTCTCCTATTATATTAATCATTTCGGACAGTACAACACGTTGTATGGCTCAATCGGCACTCTGGTAGTAGTAATGCTTTCCTTCTATTTCAATTCTCTGATTCTGTTGATAGGTTTTGAATTAAATGTAAGTATCTGGCGTGCACGTCTAAATAATTCAGACGAAGCATTTGAATCAGAATGATGATTGTGCAATAATTAAAGGAGGCTTCAAATTACTGATTTAAATGCTTTTGATCCTGTCTGCCATTGGAATAATCCCCTTTAACCTGTTTGATTGGTTCCCCTCTTAAGAATCCAGGGATATAAATTTCCGTCCTTCTGTTTTCACGATGTTCGGTCGGGGTACATTTATGATCGGGTGTACTCTTGTAAATCAGCTGGGATTTCCCGTACCCGATAGCTTTAATCCTCAATTGATCAATCCCTTTTGAGACAATATAATCAACAGCAGACTGTGCGCGCCGTTGTGATAACTTAATGTTATAGGGTACTGAACCTCGTTCATCGGTATGAGATCCTAATTCAACTTTCATTTCGGGGTTTTCTTTCATAAGTGACACGAGACGGTCAAGTTCTGTTCCGGACTCAGGCAAAATATCCCATTTGTCAAAATCGTAATAAATGTTTCTCAATGCAATCTTCTCATTTATCATCAGATCAAGAAATATAGTATCTCTCAGAACTGTCCCTTGCTTTGGTGCTCTAATCTTAATTAACTTATGATTATCTTTATATCCAAAGGCAGAAGCCTGGATATCGCAAACTGAATTCTTTTTAAACTTAGTTGAAACCAAACCATCCGAACCAGTCTTAATGCTTTTAATCTTACAAAAATCGACCAGAGCGTCAGGTATTGGCCTCCACGTTTTTGCATCCAAAATCAAAATCTGAAGTAAATATTCCAGATATTTATCGAAAGTCAGTTTGTAGATATCATCACTCCCGGTGCCTGGCCGGTTTGATGTCATATAACCATATTCCACAAAATCGGGTAAAGTCATTGAAAAATCATCGTAAGTGCTGTTGATTGGTTGCGGGAAATGAGCAACTTCACTTGCCGGATCATTCAATCTTTTATAGAATAGATCGAATCCTCCGGTAGAATTATGCCCGGTTGATGCAAAAATCAAATACCTTCCGGGATAGCTGCTACCGGTAAGAAACGGGAACTCCTCCTTCTCACTCGTATTAATTTGAGAACCTAGATTTACAGGCTCATTCCACTTATTATTCCTCCTTACGGAATAGTACAGATCTGTTGCACCAAACCCACCAGGCATATCGCTCGCAAAAAACAGAGTATCTCCGGATTCGTTTATAGCCGGATGCCCTACAGAGTAGTTGGGGTTATTATATGGGAACTCTTCCAAAATATTCCATTTACCCTTCAACTTCTTTGCAATTATGATCCGAAGCTTGATATCTTCGTTTCTAAATGGCTTATAGACCACTGAAGGATCAACATAGTTTGATTGGGTTAAAAATAGTTCGCCGGTTTTTGCACACCACGATACAGGTCCAGCGTGATAGCGGGTGAAAAACTCCTCTATTATTTTACGGCCGTTTTTTACATCGCCCAAATCATCAATGCCTGCTTGATAAAGTGTATAAAATCCATCTGCTCTCAGTTCATCATCCGACTTTTTGATTAATTCATCCCGAAAGGAGGAGAAATAGATTGTATCATCAATGACTGCCGGACCAAAATCGCTCCGAATAGTATTCGTCTTTATTTCGGACATTTTTACTGATGAGAAGTCAAACAAATCCGTTTTTGCTAACTGAGCATTTCCGGTTAAAAAGTAGACCAGCATAGAGGCAAGAATAAATGTCCGTTTCATGGTTTATCTTGATTTTAGAAGATTAATAAATTAGAAATAACGGGGAGAAGCAAATCTCCTCTTCGTAAATGCAATCTCATAGGAGATCATCAATTCGTGCGTGCCCTGATGATAATATCTTAGGTCTGTTAAGGTAAGATCATAAGCATAACCAATTCTGATCCCTTTATCTACAACCCACTGAACCACTGCACCTATTGCATCACCAGAACGATAAACTCCTCCTATCCAGAATTTTTCAGCCAACAAAATATTGGCTGAAGCATCAAATTGAAGTGGACTTCCTACAGCTGCCTTTGCCATAAACGTAGGTTTAAATTTGATATTATCTGACAATACAAAAACAACTCCGCCAATCAGGTAATACTCCCGGGTTTCGGACATGTGGGAGAATATAGATGTGCTTGCCTTAAAACTGTTTTGAAAAAGCTTTGGGACAGAGAAGCTTAAATAGAACTTTGGAGAAGACAAAAACAACCCCATTCCAACATTAGGCATAAATTTGTTTTCAACTACACCTAATAACACCGGATCAGGGACATTTGTCTGAAATGGCTGTAGACTTGCCAGATTATTATTGTAGTTGGTAAATCCTCCATTTAATCCGAAACGGAGTGAGGTATTTTCGTTAAGCTTTACACGATAGGAATAATCAATATTCAGCATTACTCGACGTTCAGGTCCTAACTGATCCATTAAAATATCGCATCCGACTCCTACATTCTGTGAGATCACAGGGGTTTGAAATGAAAACGTCTGAGTAGACGGATGACCAGTAATTCCAACCCACTGTTCCCGTTCCAATACCGTGAAGCCCATCGTTTTCCAACTTCCAACATAGGCGGGATTGACGGTCTGCATATTAAATATATATTGGGAATAAATCGGATCCTGCTGACCAACAGCATAAAATGGTCCGCTTATTATCAGCAATGCCAGCATTGCTTTTCTTATTATATCCTGGATTTTCATTTTGGCCGTTTTCATTTATTTAACTAATTAATAATGTGACTTTTGCGTGAATATAGATCCTTCTATCTGGCTAGAAAGACGAACCCGGTAAGAACTTTTCCATTACCCAGTTTAAGTATGTAATAGTAGGTACCAACAGGTAATTCACTTCCCATGAAATTTAAGTTGTTCTCCGAACGACCATTCCAGAACGCCTTCTCCTTACTTCCCCAATAGTCAATGTTACCATAATGGTCTCTTTTGAACAATAAATTACCGTTGCGATTAAATATCTCAATTTGAGCATTTGCATAATTATACAAGCAATTAATCTCGAAATAGTCATTAATACCATCCCCATTCGGAGTAAATACATTCGGTACAGAGACCACGCATGATTGATCCTCTGAAAGTACGATCTGAATATCTACCTGAGTGGAATTTATCATTGTACAGCCATTGGCATCGGTGACACTAACATTGTAAGTACCTCCTTGAAGATCTGTAATGTCTTCGGTATTTGCTGAAAAACCTCCAGGACCATTCCATGTGTAGGTAAAGGGAGCCGTACCTCCTGAAACAGTAAGATTGATAGATCCAGTGCTCACTCCAAGGATAACCGTATGGTCTATACTCATCGTTTGAACAACCGCCTTTGAAGATGTCGCCAGATTCAAAAGAGCATCAGACTCTTCAACCGTGGCCGATGCAGTTGCGACCGCTCCATTAGCATCAGTGACTTTGACATTGTATGCACCTCCCGCCAATGCCGTTAAATTTTTGGAACTGGCAGTAAATGAACCTGGGCCTGTCCATTGATAAACATATGGAGCAGTGCCTCCTGTAACTGTTAAGTCAATTGCTCCATCCTTACTTCCTTTACAAGTAACCGCCTTGGAAGTAGTTTCAAGAGTAATCTGGACAACTGTGATGACCGATGTTGAACTTCCGCAGAGTCCCCCCTGGTCACACACGGTAACACAAATACTGTCTTTACCATTGTAATTTATACCAGGCGTATAAACAATGCATACATTCTTGCCATCAGTTGAGATCGTTGGCTTACCAACAGTTCCATTTTTCGGATTGCCACAAATAGATGCGGTGAACGTGTCTCCGAAATCAGGATCCAAAATCGGAGAACAAATTATCACCGGAGTATTATAAGTAATTACATCTGGCAAATCTATTACCGGTGGATGGTTTACATGAGTAACTATTACAGTGATGGTAGCAATGTTTGAGGTCGCCCCGGAATTGTCATTTACTGTATAATTTACAGGAGTCGCATTGCCATAAAAATCAGCAACCGGTGTAAATGTTACCACACCTAAGCCGTTCACTGAATATGTCCCCTGGCCGGGCACAGTAAACGTTGTTTGGATACCTGGAAGTGATGGATTTAAATCGACTGTTCCAACATCTATTGTACCATCCAAATCGTAGTCATTGGAAGTTACCGATATATGCACCGGAATATTTTGCATGGTACTAACGGTATCGTTCACTGCAACCGGAATACAATTCGGTTTGGTATTGATCAAAACATTCGCTGCAGTTCCCGAAACACACCCCGCAGCATTGGTGACCGTGAAATTATAAGTCCCCGATGCGAGTAACGGAATAGTCGTACTCGTTCCTTTACCGGTGATAGCTCCCGGATTGATCGTCCATGTTGCGGAAGGTAAACCACTCAGAATAACACTTCCGGTAGCAACAGTGCACGTTGGTTGTGTGATTGCACCAACGGTTGGGGCTGCCGGAGTTCCAGGCTGAGCATTGATTGTTGCAGTAGCTGAGGGAGCTGAAATGCACCCTGCAGCATTGGTGACTGTGAAATTATAAGTCCCTGATGCGAGTAACGGAATAGTCGTGCTCGTTCCTGTACCGGTGATAGCTCCAGGATTGATTGTCCATGTCCCGGAAGGTAAACCACTCAGAATAACACTTCCGGTAGCAACAGTGCACGTTGGTTGCGTGATTGGACCAACGGTTGGGGCTGCCGGAGTTTCAGGCTGAGCATTGATGGTTACAGTAGCTGAGGCCTCTGAAATACAACCTGCAGCATTGGTGACCGTGAAATTATAAGTCCCCGATGCGAGTAACGGAATAGTCGTACTCGTTCCTGTACCGATGATAGCTCCAGGATTGATTGTCCATGTCCCGGAAGGTAAACCAGTCAGAATAACACTTCCGGTAGCAACAGTACACGTTGGTTGTGTGATTGCACCAACGGTTGGAGCTGAATGAGTTCCAGGCTGAGCATTGATGGTTACAATAGCTGAGGCAGCTGAAATACACCCTGCAGCATTGGTGACCGTGAAATTATAAGTCCCTGATGCGAGTAACGGAATAGTCGTGCTCGTTCCTGTACTGGTGATAGCTCCCGGATTGATTGTCCATGTCCCGGAAGGTAAACCACTCAGAATAACACTTCCGGTCGAAACAGTACACGTTGGTTGTGTGATTGCACCAACGGTTGGGGCTGAAGGAGTTCC
>TBL_comb47_HYPODRAFT_10006603_pt1 | contig 12495 bp, 7 predicted proteins | sample TroBogypolimnion_40_FD_10682 | JGI IMG/M metagenome (IMG submission 10682)
GTATTAACTTTAGCAGCAGCAGAATCGGCTTTAGCTTTAGCATTAATCATGTCCTATTTTCGGATATATAGTAATATATTAATTAATGAAAATTAATGTTGCATTATTTTACATTAAATCTATCAATGTTAATCCAATCAAATAGGAAACAAGTCTATTTTTTTCAAGCAAAAAATTGTATCAAAATGAGAACTATGAAAAACGCGGCTCAGTTTGTGGCGGATGTTGTGCGAACAGCTCCAATCCCCACCATAATTGTTGCAGCGAAAAAAATATCTGATGGTTTAGATTCAAAACCTAAACTAGAAACACATACAGGATTAAGTTCGGCGGCACATGCCCCGCAAGCAGTAAAAAGGGATATTACTCCTCCGAGTTTACCGGGATACGAAGTAACAGACACAGACCATGGAAAATCTGGGGATATTCTTCTAGGTTTACGTCCTAGAAATCCTCTAGGTTTACGTCCGGCTCATCCGGCTCACCCGGCTCACCCGGCGCATCCGGCTCACCCGGCGCATCCGGCTCACCCGGCGCATCCGGCTCACCCGGCTCATCCTGCGGCTCATCAGGCTCATCAGGCTCATCCGGCTCATCCGGCGCATCCGGCTCATCCGGCGCATCCGGCGCATCCGGCTCACCCGGCTCATCCTGCGGCTCATCAGGCTCATCAGGCTCATCAGGCTCATCAGGCTCATCCGGCTCATCCGGCGCATCCGGCTCATCCTGCGGCTCATCAGGCTCATCCGGCTGCACATCAGGTTCATCCGGCTGCACATGGGGACGGGTCCGAAGGATCTTCAGGACCGCTTTTATTTTTGGATGTAAATAACTTTATATATTTATTTACTATCCCTTACTATTTCTTTACATTGTTGATAAGCACTCTAGTGTTATTATACTGAGTGAACTATATTTGGTCGTCCATTAAGTTCTATTCTTATAGTGTTTACTGGCTGTATATTATTGTAGAGGGTTTTATAAGTTTAAGCCTAAAAATTAAGAAAAAATAAATGATAATACAATCAAGTAGAAAACAAGAGCATTCTTTTCATTTAGTTAATGCTAGTCCATGACCAATTTTAACGTCATTGGCAGTACTGTTTATGTTTTTTGGATTAGTACTTTATATGCATGGTTATATACTTGGATTTAAATCGTGATTTTGAGGTGAAATAATGATTATTGTTATAGCATCTTTTTGATGACGAGATGTTATTCGTGAAGCTACTTTTGAAGGTTCACATACGGTTATAGTTCAAAATGGTCTTCGTTATGGAATGCTTTTATTTATTTTATCTGAAATAATGTTATTTTTTGCTTTTTTTTGAGGGTTTTTTCATTCAAGTTTAAATCCAGTATCAGAAATCGGGAGTATTTGACCACCAAAAGGTATTATAACCATGAATCCTTGATTAATTCCACTTTTAAATACTATTCTATTATTAACTTCAGGTGCAGCTTTAACCTGATCGCATGCAGCATTAGTTGGTGGTATTCTTTTAGAAACTATTACTGGATTATTATTAACTATAATTTTAGCTGTAATATTTACACTTTGTCAAGTTTATGAATATATCAATGCTCCTTTTGATATTTCTGATGGTATTTATGGTTCTACTTTTTATATGTTAACAGGATTACATGGTATGCACGTTATTATTGGGACTATATTTTTAACTGTAGCTTTATATCGTGCAGTTGTACATCACTATACAACTAATCGGCATATTGGTTACGAAACGTCAGCATGATATTGACATTTTGTGGACGTAGTTTGAATTTTTTTATTTTTAGTAATTTATTTTTGAGGTAACTAGTATTAATTTTATTTTAAAAATTTTTAAATTGATTTAAAATATTCGCATTAAAATTTTTAATTTTAAAAAATTATACTTTATAAATAAATGTAAATTTTAAAATCAAACTGTACAGTAAACTAACTTCTTTGAAAAGATCTAAATAATCTTCACAAGATCTCATCCCGAATTCTAACGATATCTGTGTAAGTGAAAAAAGAAGTGCCTGGCCTACGATTAAATCTCGGAAGACTACATATACTTGTATGCTAAGAACATTATAATGTTTTTTAATATTTAAAAAATGTAATTTATTTTTGAGGAAACTAGAATTAATTTTATTTTAAAAATTTTTAAATTGATTTAAAATATTCGCATTAAAATTTTTAATTTTAAAAAATTATACTTTATAAATAAATGTAAATTTTAAAATCAAAATGTACAGTAAACTTCTTTGAAAAGATCTAAATAATCTTCACAAGATCTCATCCCGAATTCTAACGATATATGTGTAAGTGAAAAAAGAAGTGCCTGGCCTACGATTAAATCTCGGAAGACTACATATACTTGTATGCTAAGAACATTATAATGTTTTTTAATGTTTAAAAAATGTAATTTATTTTTGTTTTAAATTTAACTTAAAAATATATTCCTTAATATTTAAAAAGTGTTTAAATTTAGGCAACTCATAATATATTATCTTCAACGGATATATACTAACGGCTAAGTTATCTTCCTTCCAAGTAGAGTATAAGGGTTCGATTCCCTTTATCCGTAAACGCATAAAATAAAGTGTAATATTTATAAAAAAATGATTATTTGTATTTAGCATAAATATTTTCAGTCTTTAAAATTTAGAAATAAAAATATTATTTTAGATTTTTAAAATTAGTAAAATTTCGTGCTGTGTGTCTAAAATTTTTATTGTAAATTTTATAGTAAGAATTACTTTTAAATTATTTTTAAAATTAAAAAGATGTTTGATAAAATAGAATTAATATATAATTCTTTTTGTAGATAAAGTGGGTTTGATCTTGGCTCAGAATGAATGCTTGTAACATGCTTAACACATGCAAGTTGTACGCAAAGAAATTTTTAATTTCTGGAGTAGCGAACGGGTGAGTAAACCGTAGAAAAGATGCCTTATGGTTCAGTTCTTTATAGGTAAAATACTGAATAATTAAATTTTCGTGAGAAAATAAACAAAAGGAAATTTCCGCCATTAGATTCTTCTATGTAGATTTAGGTTGTTGGCAAGATTTAAAGCTTACCAAGCCTACGATTCTTAGTCGGTCTGAGAGGGCGATCGACCACATTGGGACTGAGACAAGGCCCAAACTTAAGCAAGGCTGCAGTGGGGAATATTGGACAATGGGAGAAATCCTGATCCAGCAATGTTGCTAGGGTGAGAACGGCTGTAAATATAAAGGGTCGTAAATCTCTGTTGCCAAAGAAGATAGAGACGGTATTTGGAAAAGTAGTCCCGGCTAACCTCGTGCCAGCAGCCGCGGTAATACGGGGGGGACAAGTGTTATTCGTTCATACTGGGCGTAAAGCGTTTTTAGGTGGTTCTTTGTGAGTTAGTAACTAAAGTCCAGAGGGCGACCCTGGAATGTTTACTAATACCATTTTTCTAGAGTTTTGTAGGGGTGAGTGGTATTTCTTCAATAAAGTTAAAATTTTATGATAGAAGAAAGAGGACCGCGGGTGAAGACAACTCACTAGTCAAAACTGACACCAAAAGACTAAAGCATGGGGAGCGATCGGGATTAGAGACCCCGGTAGTCCATGCCTTGACTTATGAGGGCGAAATGTTAGAATTATTTTGGTGTTCAAGTTAACGCATTGAGCCCTCCGCCTGAGGAGTACGATCGCAAGATTAAAACTCAAAAGAATTGACGGGGACTTTTTATAAACGGTGGAACATGTGATTTAATCCGATAGTCCGCGAAGAACCTTACCAGTACTAACAAGGTGTTGCATGGCTGTCGTCAGCCCGTGTTAAAGACGTGCTTGGTACTTTTTATGATTTTATCTTGTACCTATCAAGCGTAACGGGCAGAACCCTTAATTGTATTTAAATGATATAATGTATGCTTTATAATCTTAGATTTATTTAAATGACATAATGTATGATTTATAATCTTATATTTATTTAAATGATATAATGTATGATTTATAATTTTATATTTTATTGTTTATGCAGTAACATTCTAAATGATATATTTGGTATTGTATTATTATAAATTAGTATAAATTTGTGAAATTCTTTCATTTTAAACTACTGATTTATTTATGGGGTAAGTGCGCTAACACTTTTATTAGGGTAAACCGAAATAAGAGGTTAGGAGCACCCCCAGGCAAATATATCTTTAATTTTAAAAAGGTTATGTTAATTGATTAATAAGCATTTCTACTCTCTGTGGAAAGAGTTAACGTCAGAAAATAAACCTTAATTTATTCTAATTTAATAATTTTATAGTTAAAAATAAGATGTTTTAGATCAATAATTTAATAGTAAAAAGCGTGTTAAATTATTTTAGTATAAAAATATATTAAAATATTGATTACGTAATTTAAAATTTAAAGGATGGGTTTAAATTAGAATATGGGGACGAGGTCAAGTCGTCATGACCCTTATAGACTGGGCTATACACGTGTTACAATGCTTGTTATAAAGAGTAGCAAAGAAGTAATTTGAAGCAAATCTCAAAAATGCAAGCTTAGTTCGGATTGTAGGCTGAAACTCGCCTGCATGAAGTCGGAATCGTTAGTAATCGTAAATCAGCACGCTACGGTGAATATCTTGGGGTCTTGTACACACCGCCCGTCACGTCAGGGGAGTGAGATCGGCCCGAAATGTACGCTAAGTTAGGGGAGATTTAAAATTAAATTTTATTAGGGTAAGATTGATTTTAAAATCGTTTTAAAGTGGCGACACCACGGACGGATTCATAACCGTGATGAAGTCGTAACAAGGTAATCGTAGGGGAACCTGTGGTTGAATCAGAATTTAAAATATAAAAAATAAATTTTAATACTATAAGTTTAATTAATCGGGATATTGCACAGTGGATTAGTGCATCTGTTTTGGGTACAGAAGGTCGTGCGTTCGAATCGCACTATCCCGAAATAAATTTTAAATCTAAATTATAAAGTATAAGTTTATATTTAATTGTTTTATAATTAACATTATGATGTATATATGTAGCCTTGATTGCTATTCCATATTTTTTTAATACTATACGTATTAAAAAAATATTTGTAGTTAATACTAAATATATATCATTTAAGTAGTTGTTTATAGTTAGCGGGCCTATAACTCAGTTGGTTAGAGTCCCCGCTTGATAAGCGGGTGGGCAGTAGTTCGAATCTACTTGGGCCCATATAAAAATTTATATTTATTCTATTTTAATTATAAAATTATTCTTTATAAAGAAGTTGCTGAGCGGTCAAAAGCGGTAGATTGTAAATCTATTGGTATTATGCCTTCGTCGGTTCGATTCCGACCTTCTTTATTTAAATGTTATATTAGATTTTAAATTTAGAGTTGTATTGTATTGATTTAATTAGAACAAGTTACACTTAGTATTTCCAAAAATACCATTTTTAATGCTTAACAATAAATAAAATAATTTACATTATCTTATTTAGTTATTGTATGACACTAAAAAAACGTAAATAATTTTTTTCTTTATTAAGAAGAATAATTTTATAATTTGCATAGTACCAAATCTTGGTTAATGTGCTAGTTTCAATATCTTTAAATGAGTCTGAAAGATCCTTAAATCTATTAGGTAATTTTTATTGATATCAAAATTTAAATATTATAATAAAATTATAATAACGTGTATTAGTTAGTAACAAATTTCGTTACGATTCTAAAGTTACTTATTTTAACTAATCTTTTTTATATTCTATATGATTTATTAATTTAACTACTATATATGTTGGATTTTACTATTAAATTTAATGTAAAACCTAATTTTTAAAAACATTAAATTTTAGCTGTGTAGTGATATGAGTCGTTTTTTTATTTCTGTTTTTTACACTTTGCAATAGATTTTCCTTGATAAAATATATTATTTTATTAAGCAACCGATGAAAATATACCTTTTTTTATATGTTATTGTTAGTGATGTTTTTTTTTTAATTTATATTAAAAATAATTATAAGCTTGAATTTTATTTTTTAAAATTTTTTGATTGATTCTTATTCTTATACAAATAAATATTAAAATATTTAAAATACTGCCTTACTTTAGTTGTATACTTCCGGGGTAGCTCAGTGGTAGAGCAATTGGCTGTTAACCAATTAGTCGCTGGTCCAATTCCAGCTTTCGGAGAAGCGAAAAATGCTAAATATTTTAATTACCAATTTTATATTTGTTTTTTTAGGTGCTTGTGGAATTTGAGTAAATAAATGTAATTTTTTATGGGCTAAATTTTTACTTAATATCATTAAAAAAAATGTGGAGTTATTTAAATAATCTTTATAAAGCATCTTCTAATTTTTTTATGAAAACTTGTAACTGTATTAAGCCTTCTTTGTATCAGGCACTAACTATATTACCAATAGCGCTTTTAACGGTATCTGTAATACCGCGGCTTTTTAAGTTTTTTAGTCCGAAAAAAATCAGACCAGGTTCCGGTGGACAATTTCCTTACAACGATCTTTTTCCAAAAACACCTCAAAATTTTCCAGATTCTACAACTAATACTTTGACTACATTTTCAGAAGAATCTTATACTGCTTTAACACCAATAAATTGTGGTTTGGATGTTGTTGATTTTGAACGTCCAATTTTGGATTTGGATAAGATTGAAATGGATAATTTACCCGACAATTGGCGCGAACATCGCCAAGAATGAAGAGACTATATTTTTAATTCGGATGTTTCCGTAGAAGCAAAGCAAGCCTACATGGATCAAGTGGAATTTACTTGAGCTTCTAAAACTTTATCTGAAAGATACACTATAAGCCAAAAAACTCTTCATTGAAGATTAGCTGTAATTAGGTTATATTGTGCTAAAGACTCGGACCCGAATTCCGATTTTATTTTCGATCCAGTAGCCTTTGATTTTTTAATTTTATTCAATAACTTATTTTGTTTTGGTATATTATTTTTTGGTTTGTGTTTATTTATGTCTAAAAAGTTAAGCCTAGAAGCAAAAGGCTCTTATTGGACTTTAGGTAAATTTATATTTAGTTTAGTTAATAACATTATGCGTTATTGATTTTAAATACTGTTTATATTAATTTATTATATTTTTTCTATTTAAAACATTATAAATTTTATTTAATTAAAAAATTAATGATAAAACAATCCATGATAAAAGCATCTATAACAAATCAAAAATTTAATTCAGTTAAATCTACACAAGTTAGATCTGTGCATCAATTAGCTTTAGTGGCAACTTTTCTACAATCAAAATATCATTTTAATCATAATATAACAATGTATTTATACACAGCTCCCGATAAAAGTTCGATTAGGTATCAAATAACTAAGGCATTGTTTGGGTATGATCGACCTTATTCGATTCAAGATTCATGAGGTCGTCGACCAGTGTTTAAGCCACAACAAAAAATAGATTTTAAGTTTTGGACTGGTGAAGAATGAAAGCATGAACGTGAGGCTAGCCGTAGAGGCGATGACTCATGAACTAATAATAATTTTTTTGATTTAGAATCTTTTTTTGGTTTATGAAATATTTTATCTTATTTATTAGCTTTTATTTTAGTTACTATAATGATTTTAATTGTATTTGATTGGTTGTTGTCTAAATTAATGTCCTATCAAATTAATAGTAATATATCTATAACAACATTTTGAATATCTATATTTATATGATTGGAATTTTACGCCTTTAAAGAGGGGTTAAAATTTATGCATGAATTTTCTTCTGCGCCAACATCTTTGTATGATTATAGGTGGGGTGTTGACGGTATATCTATTTTTTTCATACAATTAACTACTTTTTTTACTTATTTATGCTTTTTAAATATAAATTCTGACATACTTCAGCTTTCAGAAGTTTTTTTTAGTTTAGGTGTACTACAAGAAAGTGTTTTAGCTTCATTTTCCGCTTTTGATTTATTAGGTTTTTTTATTTTTTTTGAAATAACTTTAATACCGATTTATTTTTTAGTTATGATATGGGGGTCACGTGAGCGTCGTGTTCATGCAAGTTATTTAATAGCTATATATACTCTTTTAGGATCGATATTTATGTTTTTTAATATTTTATATCTTTTTTCTAAAACAGGTACTTCCGACTATACACTTTTATTAAATATTAATTTTCCACTAGAAGACCAATTATTTATTTGAATTGCGTTTTTTATAGCTTTTGCATCAAAAATACCTGTGTTTCCGTTGCATATATGATTACCTGAAGCTCATGTAGAAGCACCCACTATAGGCTCTGTTATGTTGGCTGTTTTATTATTAAAATTGGGAACATACGGGCTTATACGATTTTCACTACCAATAGTACCTGAAGGTACTCTTTATTTTACACCTCTAGTTGCTGTTTTCGCTATTTTAGGGGTTTTATTTACATGTTTAACTGCAATACGACAAATAGACTTAAAAAAAATTATTGCGTACTCTTCTGTAGGGCATATGAATATAGTTTTATTAGGTATAATTGCTGGTAATACAGAAGCATTACAAGGAGCTATATTTCAAATGTTGAGTCATGGTATAGTTTCTGGTGCATTATTTTTTAGTGTGGGTGTAGTTTATGAGCGTTATAGTGCTCGTTCAATAAAATATTTTGGAGGTTTGGCTTTTTTTTGTCCACTATTTGCTATAATATTTTTAATTTTTTCATTAGCCAACATTAGCTTTCCATTAACTAGTAGTTTTATTGGTGAATTTTTAATCTTTATGGGGGTATTTCAATATAGCGCCTTAACTACTTTTTTTGCTTGTACTAGTATGATTTTAGGTGCTATATATACTTTATGAACTTATAATAGACTTTTTTTTGGTAATATTAAAATAATATCTTTAATAAAATTTAACGATTTAAATAGAAAAGAATTTGTATTATTTTGTATTTTAATTGTTATACTTTTTTTAATGGGACTCAAACCTAACTTACTTTTAGATACACTATTTTTAGATGTTTTAAATATTTTAGAACATGCTAAAGGTTTGCGTACACTATAAAAATAAAATGAATTTAAAAATAAATAATACACGTGAATTAAAAAGTTTACTTTTATTGAATAATATAAAAAAATTAAGATTTTTTTTAGATAATGCAAATACTTGTGGTATTTTTATAACTAGTCCTACTTTACACCCAAGTGCTCGTATAGAGACCCATGAAAAATTTTTAGTAAATAATTTAAAAATTACTAAAATTTCACATAAATTAATTAAAATTATTTTTAAAACGGAAGATAAAGCATTACTACATAATTTATTAAGCGGTTCTGTATATTTAATTGAAGATAATTTAAATAATTTACTATCTAAAGATAATTTAAATCTCATTTTATCTTATAAAAAATTTACTATGCGTTTTCTTTATTTAAATCAACATATGTACCGTTCGGAAGAAGTTCTTACTTTATTACAAAATATTAATGCCCCTAATCTTAAATCTATTTTAAAACTTAAAGCTTAGAACCTAAAAATTAAAAATAAATACTTGTATGGGGTTATCTCAGTGGTAGAGATGTTTGTTTACACCAAAAAGGTCGTTGGTTCGATTCCAACACTCCATAAAAATGTGAGCTTGATTTTTATCTTTATTTTTTGATAATGTTGGATTAATACCTTTTATTTGTATTTTTATTTTAATATTATTATATATATATTTAAATAAAAAATTAGAATTATTTTGGCTATGTTGTTATTATATATTTTGTTTAAATTTTATAGCATTTATATTGTTTTTTTATGCTGATATTATATTAATTTATTTTTTAGATCAGGTTTTAGAACCTATAATAGTTTCCGATCCTGCAATATTTACATATAATTATTTTTATTTTATTCTTAATTTAAGTTTTTTATTATCTATACCTTTTTTACTTTTATTATTCTATTTTTATATTTCAAGTATAAAATATATGTATAATACTTTAACATATAATTTTTTAATATTATTATTTATTTATTATTTAATAATTAGTTTTTGAATAGCTAAATATGATTTATTTTTTTCAAATTGATTTTCGTTAGCATATATGCCACAATTCTCAATTACATTTGATTTTCAACCTAATTTTGAAAAATTTTTAAATTCCTTCTGAATAGAGTATCAGGAATTTTTTTTATTTTGTTTTTTTATATTTTTTATGCCTTTTTGATTAATTTTGATAGGTAAATTACATTATTTTGTTATCAATATCATCTGAAAATATATTTTTTTTTTCACAAGTTATATTTTTATTCTATATTTTTTTTTTGAATTTTCATTAATTAATAATTTTATATTGTATATATTGATTTGACTCTTATTTTTATTTTTAAAAATTCTTTGATTATTTTTAGATACTAATAAACATTATAAATTTTAATATCTAATCTTAGTTTTTCTTCAATTTTATGCTAATTTCATGGAATTTTTTATTGCCTTTATAGTATCTTTTTTATTTGGTGCTTCAACTTTAGTTATAGGAGTAAAAAACCCTATACATTCTATTTTAATCTTAATTTTAGTATTTTTTTTAGGAAGCATTTTATTATTTTTTTTATGTATGGAATATTTTGCAATATTATTTTTAATTGTATATGTAGGTGCTATTGTTGTTTTATTTTTATTTATTGTAATGATGTTAGAAATTAAAATGGTAAATAGTAGTGAACGCTTTTTAGATTTATTTTCTTTTAAAAATATAATCATATTATTTTTAGTTATTGAAGTTTTATTTTTTTCTAACGAAAATTTTTGAGATATTGCACCTGCAATAGAAAATTTAAACCAAGTAAAAATAAATATAACTGAAATTAATTTATATACTGATTTTAGTCGGGTATTAAACCATGTGGGGCAATTACGTGCTATTGGTGGAATATTATTTACACAATATTTTTTTGTTATAATTCTAATAAGTATTTTACTATTTATTTCAATGTTTGGAGCTATCGTAATGACTTTAGAAAGTGTACATCATGTTATTATTAAACAACAAGATGCTACTTTACAAGGGTTTCGTAATCCAAAAATGAAATAATTGTTTTAATTTTAAATACTGTAACGTATATTGTGGGCGCATAGTTCAATGGTTAGAACATACCACTCATAATGGTATTGTTGTAGGTTCGATTCCTACTGTGCCTATATAAAATAATAAAAAGCTTATTTTATTTAAATGATATAATATTTAAAAATTCACTACGAAATTTTAATTTCAACATATTTAAAGTTCGAATAGCTCAGTGGTAGAGCACAAGATTGAAAATCTTGCAGTCAGTGGTTCAACCCCACTTTTGAACAAAACTATCTTTTAAAATGTTTTTATCTAGTTTAAATATATGAGCAGAACGGTGATTATTTTCAACTAACCATAAAGATATTGGAGTTTTATATATTATTTATGGTGCTTTTTCTGGAATTTTAGGTACTGTACTATCCATTTTAATTCGTATGGAGTTAGGTGGCACTGGTAATCAAATTCTAGCTGGGAACTATCAATTTTATAATGTAATTGTAACTGCACATGCTTTTTTAATGATTTTTTTTATGGTTATGCCTATTATTATTGGGGGGTTTGGTAATTGATTTGTTCCATTATTAATTGGGGCACCTGATATGGCCTTTCCACGTATGAATAATATTAGTTTTTGATTAATGACTCCATCATTAATATTATTATTATTGTCAGCTTTAGTTGAAGGGGGGGCTGGTACTGGTTGAACAGTATACCCACCACTATCCTCAATCCAATTTCACTCGGGGCCTTCAGTAGACCTAGCTATTTTTAGTTTACACATAGCTGGTGCAGCATCTATTTTAGGGGCTATTAATTTTATTGTTACTATATTTAATATGCGTGCTCCTGGAATGTTTATGCATAAATTACCTTTATTTGTTTGATCTGTATTAATAACAGCATTCTTATTAGTAATCTCTTTACCTGTATTTGCTGGAGCTATTACAATGTTATTAACAGATCGTAATTTTAACACCAGTTTTTATGATCCTGCAGGTGGGGGTGATCCAGTATTGTATCAGCATTTATTTTGATTCTTTGGACACCCAGAGGTTTATATTTTAATTTTACCTGGATTTGGTACTATAAGTCATATTATTTCTCACCATGCTAAGAAGCCTGTATTTGGTTATTTAGGTATGGTATATGCTATGGTTTCTATTGGTATTTTAGGATTCATTGTATGAGCTCATCACATGTATACTGTAGGTTTAGATGTAGATACTCGTGCATATTTTACCGCAGCTACAATGATTATTGCTGTACCAACTGGAATTAAAATTTTTAGTTGAATAGCAACTTTATGAGGTGGATCTATTAATTTAAATAATCCAGCTATGTTATTTGCTATAGGATTTATATTCCTATTTACTTTAGGTGGACTTACAGGAGTTGCATTAGCTAATGCTGGGTTGGATATAGCTTTACATGATACGTATTATGTTGTAGGTCATTTTCATTATGTACTATCTATGGGGGTTGTTTTTGCAATCTTTGGTGGTATTTATTTTTGATTTGA
>TBL_comb47_HYPODRAFT_10006605_pt1 | contig 12491 bp, 14 predicted proteins | sample TroBogypolimnion_40_FD_10682 | JGI IMG/M metagenome (IMG submission 10682)
TTGCCGAGCGAGGACGAAACCTTGCGGCTGCTGTGGGCCATGACGCTAGGGTGGCACACGGCGTTTTCGGAAACCGACATCAGCGAACCGTTTTTGCGCGCCGGCACGATGCATATGTTTGCCATTGTTGACCTGACGCAATGAGTGTTCTAGTCTTGACGCATGAAAACCGCCTATTCCTTCATGCGCTGGTCAACCAAACGCCAGAACAATGAAAACCGCGACAGCAAAGCGCGACAAGAAAAATCTGCCGCCGAATGGATTAAAAAACACAGTAACGGCGAATATATTCTTTCAACCAATGTTTTCATTGCTGATGGAAAGTCAGCGTCAAAAGGCGAGCATATTGCCAAAGATGAATTCGGCAAAGCAAAAGGCGAACTGGCAAAGTTTATTGAACAAGTAAAAGACGGCACAATTTCCGCCGATTCAATTCTTCTTTTTGATTCGTGGGATAGGTTTTCACGACTTCCGGTAAGAAAAACAATCGCATTGTTAAATGATGTTGTGGACAACTGCGGCGGCATTGTCGTTACTGGCAGTAGGGACAAACGAGTATTGACAGCAAAATTGATAGATGAAGATGAATACCTGCTTTCTGGTATAATTGGTGAAATGAATCGCGCAACGCACGAATCATCGGAAAAACGTCGCAAGATAATGGAAGCACAAGAAAGAAAACTATTGAGGTTAAAAAATGGCGAAATACTTAAACATCATTGTGCGCCAAAATACTATTCATACAACAAAGACAATAAATGTTACGAACAAAACAAAGTAACGCCGATTGTTGAAGGCATCATAAAAGATTACTTGGCAGGAAAAAGCCTGTATGAGATTTCAAAGAATCTGAACGATAATAAAATACGCTCAATACGCTATGCGGAGAAACAAGCTAATTGGTCAAGAATGGCAATCAAATCATTGCTTGAAAGCAAATGTCTTTATGGTGAGTTTTTGGGAATAGCTAATTATTTTGGCAAACCTGTTATTGATAAGCCTACCTATGATGAAATACAAATGCTTTTGAATAGGAATAGTGGAAACAAAGGAAAGTTTTCAAGTGATTTTATTAACATCTTTCGCGGAATTGCATATTGTGGCGGCGAAGGCGGTTGCGGTAGGCACATGGTAACAGGATGCCAGAAGATGAATTACAAAGCCGGAAAGCTAAAGGCTACGCCGTATCGTTACTTGCGTTGCTCCAGCCGCGCCAATGGTTTGCCATGCGACAATCACGGCAATATAAATCTTTCTGACATCGAAAGCAGTTTCTTCATAGACTATCTAGCCAAGAATCCAATAGACCACCTTGATAAAGACGGCAAGCAAGAGATAAAAGCAATTAACGCTGAAATTGTAGCCAAGCAAACGCGGCTAGACGCAATTATGCAAGAGGTAGCAGATTTAGGAAAGATGATTGGCATTTTCAAGAATTCTGCTGACCTGTTAAAACAGGCACAAGAAAAGAAAAACGAACAAGACAATTTACAAAAGGACATTGTTAGATTGAACAATAGCAAAACAAAACTCATGGCAACGCCTGTTAGCCGCGATTTGATTATGTCCGTTATTGAATTTGACGGTGACGGCATTGGCAAAGACAACACAACAAATACATATTCACAATTCAGCGTTGCCGAAGTTGAAAAGAATTTACAGGATAATAATATCAGACTGAAATTAAGAAACCATTTGCCGAATCTGGTTAGCAAGATTGTTTTTGATTTCAAACAAAGAACTTACCGCGTTTTTAACCGTGACGAAACAGAAGTGTTCAAATATCAGTTTGACGAACAGGCCATTTCCGCAAAGGTGCTAAAGCATATAAGTTCCAAATCAGAACGCGCCAAGACTCTTAAAATGACTGGCAAGGGAGAATTGCAAGCGTATCTTGACAGTTTGAAAGCGACGTATCGCGCAAAGGAATTACTAAAGCAGTCGAAAAAGAGCCATACTATCACAGATACGTTAAATAAGAAAAAGCAGAAGAAAACCAGTTCGCCAAAGACTATTATCAATTAAGCAGCAAAGACGCCTTAAATCAAATCCTAGTGCTTTCCAGAAGTATTATAGCCAGCCTTCAAAGTGCGTTCACTTATGAACCGCCACGGCGCAAATAGTCATATACGCGCCAAGATGCGTTGAACCGTTGACGGATACCATTTTGTTTCCTTACCTTCACGCGCTGGCGTTCGTGGTTTAATGCCCTGCAAATTCAAACGCCTTGCAATCTCTGTCATCGAATTGCCGACTTTCCGCAAAGCCAGCATTTGCTGGACAATAATTTGTTCCGCTGGCGTGTTCGGATATGATTTACGGCCTTCGCATTTCCCTTTTGCAATTTTCATTCTCATCCTTGCTGCTCTTAATTTTTGAACCACAATTGATTTGTCCCATTCTGAAACCGCTCCCAAAATTTGCCGGACTAACTTTTTAGTCGGGTCATTGTCCTCTACGGTTAAGTCAATTTCATCTTCGGTAGAAATAACTTTCACGCCGATTTTTCTAAACTCGCCAAGCAAGATTTCGCTAATCATCAAATCACGGGCTAATCGCGTAGCCGTTTCAACTAAAACCAATCTCACGCCATTGGCTTTCAGTGCAACAAACATTTCCGTTAATGCGTTTCTGTCAAACGCATCCTTTGTTCCGCTCACGCCATTTTCTACAAACTCGCGTTCAATCTCTATTTCATTATGCAAGCAATAATTATTTATTGATTCTCTTTGGCGCGGAAATCCATCGCCAGATATTTGACCTTTTCCGCTTACGCGCAGATAACTAAAAGCCTTTGTTTTCATACGCTAATTATATCAGTAATCAATACGCCAACAAATCTTTTTCCGTAGATTTAGATACGTTTTGCTTCATATTTGCCAGCGTTTGCAATGCTTTTGTTTAATCGCTTATCAATACCATCCGTTATTACAAACACATTGCGAATGATATATTGTTTATGCTTTATTGTTGACATTGCTATTTAACAATGTGGCTTTCTGCCATTAGGTGAACACCTTAATTCATGCTTACTTAAAACTTTATTTATGATGATAAACCACGCGGGGAGGCAGAATTCATTTGCTAAAATGGAATTGATTGAAAGATAAACCATTCAAGCAAAAAAACCGAACAGCCTTTTCAGTTTCAAAGTAAAAAGAGAAAACGGAAGCCGTTAGAGACTAAACTAACAACTTCCGTTCCGGTATGAGTTCCGCAGCTAGTGAAAATCTTCCAGCTGTCCTTTGTTTATACTCGGTGAGAGCGCACCGAGTTAAAGAGCAGGCAAACACAACCTGTTTCTCTAAATTATTTAACGCCGACAACTTCAAGAATCAGTTTTTCCTGAACACTGCCTGTCGTTGTAGTCAAACTGTATAACCACTTATCTTGTAAAGCGGGAGCAAGTTTAACTGTCGCTTGGTCTATCGCTTCTTTCGAGTAGTCAACGCCACCTATGGTGATTTGACACTTTTTTATATCGGAGTTCAATTTCCTGTAAATCTCGCGTAACCTACGAATTGAATTGCCCTCGACTGTCTTATCCTTTGGAAGTTTTTCCAGTTCGCGGGCGATATAGCCAGCCGCGCCGGATAGAACGGCCTTCATATTGATTGAACCCAACGCGACTTCTAAAGCCATCGCCGCGCCGAACTTTGACAACCTATCAAAAGTTGCCACGGCTGCTAAAGCATCGGCCTGATTGACTGATTCACTACTAGCATACGATTCATTCGGCGTTACACATTTTGTCAGGAACCTCCTGTAAAATTGAACTGTGCCAGCGTTGTCTTGATATAGATTACTCATTTGATTTGATTCTTTCGGTTGTATGGTCAATTAGCTCTTGGATTCGGTCTAGCGCGGCATTTCGTTCGTTTTGCGTTACCTCGTGCTGACTTTCCGAAAAAGTGACAGAAAAGTTAAATGGTTTGCCATCATCGGCAGGATTATATTGATTGTGGTTGTCCATAGAATTTCAAATGAAATGATAGGTGTCCCATGAATAGCAGCCTGAAACCTTGCGGCAGCGGCCATCACGAACAAGCTGTCCAGCCCAATCATGGAACAAGCTGATAACCTCGGCAGAATCTAAACCGAGCGACATACTTAATTGAAGGAATGTGTTATGGTCAAAACTTGGATAATTTTGCGTTATCATTGCTGCAATCTTTAGAAAATCCTTTAAGTGTTCGTTTTTTCCTTCGCTGCGTTTACTTTTAGGTTGCGCGGATATAAAACTATTTGTTGTCTCCTGCAATGTTGGTATCAGCTTAAATGTTGCTCCGGCGATGTTCGCGGATTGTGTTTGTTTTTTCTTCATATTGGATTTGGGTTATTTCTTCTTGTCGTTTAGAAAAGTCAAAATACTTTCAATACTAAATAATCTGTTTCGACGAAATGCGTTAAGCGGAACAAGCTTTTTTGTTTCCACTAATCTCGCCAGCGACGATTTACTTATGTTTAGTCTAGTCATAATCTGTTTTGCGGTAAGCGCACCAAGATTAGCTAAATGTGTGTCTTGAATTGAATTGCCTGTCATACAATTCATTACACACGTTTTTGATAAAGCTGCTTGGATTTCTTATACTTTCTTGCTTTCAGATAATCGCAGCTAGTGCCTGATGGATTTTAGGCGGCTCCAAAATCGCGGTTGCTGGGTGTCAGAATTATATTTAATTAAAATTAAACCATATCCACACCTTGCCATATACCACCGGACACGCTCTGAATGAAGAAACGCCACATAGAAGCATACTGAAGCCATTAAAAGTGTATTACATAATGGAACCGGACGAAAGTTTTTTGAATTGTTTTCTTTGCCAATCATCTAACTTCGGACGGCGTAAAAGTATGAGTAAATACACAAACGCAAAAGTAAGCACGGAATTCAATGATTTGTTATCAGCGCATAGCCTGTTTCATGGCGATAATTACAAGCTAATCGCGCCGTGCCATTATTTATTAAATTATATTTACCGCGATTGCGTGATTAAGAAGCGCGAATATATGTTTCTTCATAGCAAATGGATTCAAGACCGTTTCCATTCTCATGTGTCGGCCTACCGTCCTGTTATTGATGCTCTGATTGAACTGGAATTGCTCAAAATCAAACCTAATCAGAACGGCGCGGAATCGTATTTGCATAGCGAAGATGAATCAAAGTCATTTACCAAAGCGTATAAAGTCACGCCGAAATGCGCTGAAATGCTCACGGCAGATAATAAGGAATGGCTCCGAAAGTTGCACAGCGACCCGCAAACGAGGACAACGGCCAAGCGATGCAAAGCACAAAAGCACCGCCGATTGAATCCTACTGGTGATTTGATTGTGGATACAACGCGAGACAACTTGTTTAGTCTGCGATACGACAGAAACGCCGCAAACGCGGTATTGACGGCAACCACGGACGAAAACCGCGCTAACAACATTATTTATTCCCTGATTAACATTGAAACTGGCGATTTCGAGTTTGAACGCCACAAAAGCACCGGACGTATCTACAATGCTTGGAACATGATGAATTCGCAGTTAAGAGCAGCCTTCTTCATTCGCCACAATAATAAAACTCTTTTTAATTCTCACGTTATTGATTTGCGAGCCGCGCATCCGGTGTTTTGGGCGATTTACGTTAAAAACAGCTATTATTCCAACAATCTATTCAATAATACTAACAATTCTAACTATTCTCCTAATCAATTTTCTATTCTTCACTATGTTACCGCTGATGAAGCCTTTCTAGCAGAAGTGGAACGATGGAACGCGCTATGGTGCAATCCAACGGTTGACCCAAGAGACGTTATTGCCGCCGATTTGAACACCAGCAAGGATAATGTCAAGGCGTTGCTCAATACCGCGATAAACGACGGCAGGAACGCCAATAGGCTTCATTTGTGGATTAAAGCGAACTTTCCGCGCCTGCATACCGCTTGGCAGGGTCTTGGAATCGGTCAAACTGGCGTGAACATTTCAAGGCTGTATGAATCGCGCCTGATTCGTGATAATGAGTTCCAAGCCTTCATTAACCGCATGGACGGCGTTAAGGTGATGGACGAACACGACGGATTATCAGTTTTCAGTAGTCCAGACGATACCGAAATTGAATCAAAAATTGAATCTATCCGCGCCTATATCGCGCAATCCTGCTTCGACAAGTTCGGAATCAAGCCAGTGATTAAATCGTCTCGCGTTGCTGGCCTGTCCAACGGAAGCCAGAATTAACGAGTGCCGCGCCAAAGATGCCAAACATCATTCGCTAATGCGGCGTAGTTTTCCAGCGGATTAACTCTGTTATCGAAGGCTTGAATCATTACTTTGTGAATGGCGTTCTGACAGTCGCTAATGGAATTGCAATCGGGAAGTTGTAAAAGAATCTTCGCAGCTTCTCCATTATATTCCACTTCGCGCAGGTCAAACACAATTCTTTCGGGGTCATGCCTATAAAGTAAGCTGGTGATTGAATCCAGCATTTCGCCATGCACCATTTGTAAATGTTGCCGCGTCAATTCATCATTTTTAAGATTCTGAATTTCATTCGCCGTTATGCCGGGTAACGCCCGCCGCAACGCTTGCGTGTGCATTGTTTCTTGAAAAATCATATTGTTATTGTGGCATTTTGTTTTTAGCTAAACAAAGCTTTTTACAAACTTTACTAGGAACGCAATACAACACGCAATTCCAATAGCCAGACATCCATAATTAAACACGGTTGGTTTGGCCATTACATTTGTAACCTGATAGATTAGCGAGCCTATCAGCAATGCTAGTAGCAATGTGTAAATTATCGGCTTCATTGAAAACGAAAGTCAATTAAAACTATTTTTAGTTTCGGCTTGTGAATTGTCATATTTAATCACAAGTGTTTTATCACGATAAATTGTAATTGCGATGTTGTCGGGACTTACATATACCCATTGAGAAACACCATTCGGTTGAAGTCTTTGCTTAAATTCTGGAATCTTGTATGCGTTGGCAAATTGTTGAATAAAGTCATCTGAATTAAGATTTGCGGCGTGAAAAAAACTATTTACCGCGACATAACCCATGAAAATTCGTTTCAGTTTATGGTTTGCATCAAATTCAAATTGTGCCACGCAGTCATCCAACGATGCTTTTGAGTCGCTCGCGGGAAAGCTAATTTCAATCATGTCTTTGCCTTCCGTTTTGTTTCCTCCCTTGTCCCATCCGTATAGATTGTTTCCGACCTGCCGAACGTCATCGGCGGGCATACCGATATAGAATCCTTTTACGGTGATTGGCGCGGCTGGTTGCGGTTGGCTTGCTGGTTGCGTCTGTTGCTGTGGTGGTGGTGATTGTGTTTTGCCACATGAAACGATAGATAACGCAAGAATCGCGCACAGAGTTGAATAGATAAATTGTGTTTTCATGTTTGTTAATTGAATTCTTGGCATTTTTGATAAAAACCACTAAAAAGCAAGAATTAAGATTATAGTCCGTTTTCAGTATTTTAGTCTGTGGGCATCATGCGAAGATGTTGCATACCGATTTGGCAAAGAATTTCGCTATTGTCCTGCAAAAACAGCGGAAATCCCGCCGCATTTCACAGGCCGTTCTTGCAGAACGAGCCGATTGCGATAGCACTATGATTAGCCTGATTGAGCGGAAAATCAGAAATCCAACTTTGAATCTGGCCGATTCACTCGCGCAAGGTCTGAAATTGCCATTGTCTCAAATGATAAAAGACGCCGAGGATTTGAGATTGAACGAACGAGCCGCGAAAAAGAAGTAACGAATATACTATTGACGGTTTAATGATGAATCTGCTATTGAGTGTCCAACCGTTAAAACAAAACATCACAAAACATTATGCCAACACCTGACGAAATCAAATCAATCAAAGCAACATTGAAGAAATTCGAGAAAGCCAAAAAACTGCAAACCGAGCTTGCAGCATTGGAAGCTGAATTGAAGTCATTCGGTTTGAAGCTGCCGAAATTGAGCAAAAAAGCTGTCTCCGGTGATACGCCTACCACACGGACACCCATCAATGAAGATGAAGTGATTAAGTTTTTTGGTGATAAAGAATATGGCTATGCGGAAGTAGCCAAGTTTGTCGGCAAGAGTGCGGGAACCGTTAAAAAATGGCTAGACGGCAATAAAAGGTTTTCCAAACGCAACGAAAATCCGAAAAACGAAAAATCAAAGGTGCTTTACAAGGTCAAGTGACGTTGCGCCACTCATCAAACACCGTTGCCGCAAGGTGACGGTTTTTTTATGGCAAAACGAAGGAGTGACAGAATTTTACAAATCCATCCGTGTTGGTTGGAACGAGGCGGAAATCCTTTTCGGGGTCAAATGTCTTTGTAGATGCAGACAGGACGGATTCTAAATCAGTAATTTTTGTGAATCCGATTTGCTTTTGCTTTGCTCGCTCACGATAAGCCGCTATATCCATTTTGTTTTTAGAGGCTAGGGCTTTAATTCCAGACAGACAGATTACATCAAGTATATCTTCGGCGGTTTCTGGCGATAATGTGTCCCCATGAATAACCGTATCAGTTGAATAATATGGCATTGGTGTTCCATACTCTAGTTTCCCAACTAAAACTAATAGCGGTGAAAGCGGTAAAATAAAAAATGTTGCCGAACCTCCGCGTTCGGGATAGTCAACCAAGGCAATGTCTGAAATCGGTAATTCAATAGGAGAATTATAGACTTTCCATTGAACAAAATGTCTGAAAACACCTGCTTGCTTATTGGTATTACGAACAAATTGAGTTCGGAAAACCCATTGCATATAGTTTTTTCCTTGGATAATAAACTTATATCCATCTGCGTGAAGTGCTTTCATCTTCACTATATCTTCTTCGGAAACCTGTAATTCCTGCAAATGCTTAACATTGCCATGCTTCAAATCTATATCTAACTGGTGAACATATTCCGGCGATGCTTTAGCCTTTGCGTATGGAGATAGATGCCATAGATAGGAACAATAGAAACAAAAGTCCTTGTATAATTCCTCATCAAATTTAGCCGAACCGTTTTTTGCAGCTTCATCAAGCAATGGAAAAATGAACTGCAATTTGCTCTCTAATTTGCTAAACGATACTTCCAAACTATTTTCAACCAATTCGCCTTCAATCAATAATTGAGTGTAGCCACGTCCCGAAAAAACAAATCGTGGTGAAGCATTTGGTTTCCATTGATTCCATTTGACATCATACCGTTGAACAAATCCATTGTTGCCGAATCTGGTTTTAACAAAGGATTCGCTGATATAATGCTGATTGTTGTTTATTTCATTATTCACGAAACCGTCTTATCTTCGACGCGAACGCCAAGAATAGTTTGAAAATCATCTTCAAGTAATTTTAGGAGGGCAGGAATTTGGTCTTCCAATTCTTTAATTTGCGCTTCGTGCTTTTCAAGTATTTTATATGCGGCTTCACTTGTTGGATTTGAATTAGCCAATTTATCAGCCATACTATGCTTTTTGCATAACAAAACCACTGTATTACCTAATTTCTGAATTGTTGCAGCGGTGTTCTTTGGAAGATATATTTTATTTGGATGGTAAAAGCTATAAAAGTCGGTTGCTGCCGCGTTGAATCTTTTAGCAATTTCTAATTGTTCTTCTTTTGTAGAGCCACCCATCAGCATCGTAAAATCTTCTGCCGAATTTAATAGCAGCAAAAGCTTTGCATAGGTTGTTGTAATAACTTCAGCTTGCCGCTCAAATACTTTTGTCAGTTTTATGCTATGCTCACTAGCTGCAATTTCTAACTGCTTCGTCAATTTAACTATAGAAATGTCCGATTCGGCCTGTAGTTTGGCTTTGTGTGTTTCAAGTTTTTGGTCGTATTCATGTTGAATCGAACCTTTAATGCGTTCTGAAATCCAGTTTCTAAACAGGAATACAAGAGCAGACGCCAATAGCGCAGACAAACCACCAGATAAAAAAATTGTTGTTAAATCCGACATGATTTGTTTGCGATTATTAAACTCACTGGCTTGTGCTACTTTCCTGATTTTCTTCTGTTATCGTCTTTGCAAAGCATCTGGCAATTAGATTCAATCGTCTTGCCGCCTTCATGCCACGGCGTTATGTGGTCGCCTTCCATTTCTTCAATCTTGAAAACCTTTTTGCAAACTTTGCATTTTCCCTTTTGCTTCTCATAAACCTTTTGTTTGATGCTGTCTGAAAAGGCGCGGATTGATAGATACTTTTCATCCCGCGTTAAAATGTAAGGATAGATGCCGCTTTTCTTTTCAACGTCATCATCGGCAATTAGTTTAGCGGTTTCCGCTTCAATAGCTTTGGGGTCATATTTCTTCTTGCCGTATTCGTTGTATAACTCGCCCCATGCAACGCCCTTCATAAATTTCCGTTTGGTTGTGAAGGTAGCCGTTACCCAACTCATTACCGATTGGAAGTAGTTCCAAAGTTCTATGGCCGTAGGGTCATGCTGGTGTATAGCCATGTATTTTTCTATTCCACCTTTTGAGTGCCAATCAATCGCCGTTGCTAGATAGTCTTGTCGGATAGCAGAACCGTTAAGATAATCACTTCCGATAGAATGTGCCGCGCAATTTGTCTTGCTGAAATATCGTTTAGCATCTGTTACCCAAGAACCAGAATAAACGGCGTTAAGCAATTCTTGTTCGTAAAGCTTTTCGCCAGCTATGTTAATCGTTCTAAACCATTGAAGTCTTTCGGCATCTGTTCCACTACAAAAGTAAATCTTCAACTTGTAATCTAGGATTTGCTTCTTTTCATCGGCGTTAAGATTATGAAAATACTTGAACATAAAGGCGAAATCGCCTTGGATATATTGACAAATTGAAATTGTGCGTTGCTGCCCGTCAATCATTTCATAAGTGCCATCACCTTTAACAGACCAATACATTACGTTAAGAGGAAAGTCCTTTGTAATCGTATCAATGACGGCTTCCCGTTGCTTATCCTTGTAAATAAATTCCCGTTGGTAGGCAGGGCGAATATCAAGCTTGCCGCCGTATCCACAAACGCCGCCTTCGGCTTTATCTTCGTAGCCTTCGGCCAATTCCTTAACCGTAATGTCTTTGAGTTCAATTTTCATGCTTAAATCTCTTTGTTTTTAATAAAGATTCTCTGGTATGTCTTTTCCAATAATCCATTGCGAACAATTACGCCGCTCGCGTTCAAGTCATACGTCCCCTTTTTCTTGAATTTATCAAAGTATGCTTGCTTACATTCAGCCGAGCTATAAATCTTTGTTTTCAGCTTGTATAAATCTTCATTCTCACCCATTCCCAAGATTTCAAATTGGTTAGGGTTATACTTATTCATAAAGGTTATGGGAACGCCCATAATCTTTTTATAGTCCATAGGAATATCGTTTGTTTGCGAAACTTCTATCGCCTTGTAATTGTCGTAAGTTGGATATTCGTCAGGATTGTATTGTTTGCACAAAATTAGCTTTTCGTGGCGTTTCGCGTTGTCAAGATTTGTGAACCAACAAGTATTATTGGTTGAGACTATCCGGTTTCCTTTTTCATCAATGCGGGCTTCCGTTCCATGCAACGGATAATGTTTTGGCACAATGAATCCCGAAAAATTCCGATTGCTATTTATACCTATCCAAAGTTTATTGTCCTTAATCAATGGAAAAATTTCCTTGTAAGTAATCGCGTTCCAAGTTCCAACAATTAAAAACTTCTTTTCGTATGCTATAAGTTGCGAAACGTATTCCCTAAATAATGAGAAAGGCGGATTCGTAACAACAATGTCCGATTCTTTTAGTAGCTCAATACATTCTTCACTTCGGAAATCGCCATCCCCTTTTAACTGCTTAATTCCAATTTCGTCTTTGTCGGGAATGTTGTTTTTGTTTTTGTCGCCCGTGTATTCTAGGTAGATTGCCCTTTCTGATGTATGCTGGCTAAATAAATCTGCGTCCTGATTTTTATAGCAAGTTGCTATCAGTTTTTTTAAGCCTAGCTGTTCAAAGTTGTAAGAAAAGTAGTGGAAGAAATTACTAATGCGCGGGTCATCGCAATTACAAAAAACAGTCTTGTTTTTGAAGTGCTTCTTGTAGTGTTTAACTTCTCGTTCAATGTCGGCGAGGATTGTATAAAACTCGTCGTTCTTTCCACTCTTTGCCACTTGCAAAAGTTTGTTTGTCGCGATTCGTGCCATTTGTTATCCTTGCGTGAAATTGCAGGTCAACCGGATGCCCTTGAATTCAAATACGGCAACGATTTTTAATGGAATTGTTTGCACAGGTGCAAGTCTATAAATTTTCCTGCATTTCCGCTACTTCTTTGATTCGGGGTGGCGCGGCGAGGCGCAAAGCCTTGTTTCTGATAGTCTTTTCAACTCAATTTCATTGATTTTCAGCAACTTGCACAGAACACGCATAAAGTAATACCGTTTATTGATGGCCTGCGCATCGCGTTGCTGGCGGGCATCATCGTGACGCTGCTGCGCGCCCTGCGGGTCGCGCGGGCCTGGAGCGGCGTGATTGCGATTCCGACGCTCTGGTTTTACA
>TBL_comb47_HYPODRAFT_10006606_pt1 | contig 12491 bp, 27 predicted proteins | sample TroBogypolimnion_40_FD_10682 | JGI IMG/M metagenome (IMG submission 10682)
AGGGCCAAATTGCTCCTGGCACCAATGCTGGATCGCCATCTTGCGTGCTGTAATATCACTGCGTGTGTCACCGGCACCAGGCCCTGCCTGTACCGGATACCATCCTAGTCCGGGTATTGCTGCCACAGGCTATAGCCAGGTCAACTGGAACAACAGGGCATCTTGCTCGCTCTTGAACCACCATCGGTTCGTGAACTGCATTTCAGCAGAGTTCTGTGCCCAAACCGCGCCCTCTTCTCCCAGATTTGTACTGCACCAATTACAGGCATTGGTCCATTCATGCCAGCCTGGCGGACGCCAGGCCACACCATAGGGCAGCACGTCAAAAGTGTTAGGATTGATCCAGGCCATGCTACTGCCACACCATGGTAAACAGCACGGCATCAGCCAGCCTGTCGATCATCATCAGTGCACAGCGATCAGGAGATCGACCAAGGAAATAGCCAGTCCACTGCTGATTGATGGAGCCAAAATTCGCTTCGCACCAGGTGATGAGATCCGACTCCTCCTCCACGGAGAGCGCACGGCTCATCAGTGTGTGACACCATTGGCGATCTGGCCCGGTCATGCCCAGATCAGCCTAAACAGCACAGCATCCTCGGCAGATTCAAACTGCCACACGTTGAAGCTATGATGCTGCCATGCATGCCGGCAATTGGCACCACACCAGTTGCGTATGGTCTTGTAGGTGGTGGTGCCAAGATGCTGGACCTTATAGTCATCCAGCGGATCATAGCTAGCGGTAACGCTGTGCCAGTGGGGTTTTTCAGGGCGACCTGGGTCTGCGATGGTACTGAGTTCCATTGTGGTAGATCCTAGATATTGTACACAGCTGATGATAAACTTGACACCGCTGGTTGTCAACACCAGGTCAACTGAAACAGTGCAGCGGTCTCTTGATCAAATGGCAATGAGATTGAATTCTCCCGCATCCATGCTAGGACCTGTTCAGTGATGTCTTGGTCATTCACATACCATTGTGAGCCATAGGAACCAATCCAAGCAGGTCCATCCAACCGATGCAATTGGCCATTGACCCACCATTCTTTGGTGCCATCTGTCCAAACAACAGCAGGTCCATCCAACCGATGCAATTGGCCATTGACCCACCATTCCTGTGAGCCATCTGCACGGATAACAGCAGGTCCATCAGTCCTATGCAGTTGGCCATTCTCATACCATTCTTGTGTGCCATTTGCGCGTATAACAGCAGGTCCGTCAGTTCTATGCCGTTGGTCATTCTCAAACCATTGTTTCTCGCCATCTGGACCAATATATGCAGGTCCGTCAGTCCTATGCAGTTGGCCATTCACATACCATTCTTCGGCGCCAGTGCCCCATATACGAGCAGGTCCATCAAGACGATGCAATCGGCCATTGACTCGCCATTCTTGTGTGCCATCTGGATCAACTACACAGGTGGGTTCCATGTTTACCCCCATGTCAGCTGGAAAAGGATTTGCTGTTCTTCAGATTGCCAGGGATAGACCGTGTCATTCGCCTTTAGCCAAAGTTTGACCTGATCGGTGATGTTACGTCCTCTGACATACCATCCATATGTGCCATCTTCCCAGATTACAGCAGGACCATCAGTTCTGTGTCGTTGATCATTTGCCCACCATTCATATCTACCAAACAGACATTTTTCCACGGAATTCACCCCCAGGTCAAGCTGAACATGACAGCAGCATCCTTGGATCGAAACAACCGCACTTCCTGATCATAGTAAATGGTGTTTGAATTGTTATCATGCCAGTTCCTCATGGGCCCACGCCACTGGAAACCGCCATCAGCCAACGTGCTGCCGACGTTGGCACGACACCATGCGGTTCTATCAGCAACAGCCCAATCGCCGTCAATCACCACCGGGTATGGCAATGCGCTTGTTTGTGTAGCTAACAGTGTCATCATTCACTCCCATGTCAAACAAAATAACACAAAATCTTCGCGCCGTACAAATAAAAATTGATAGATTTTATCACGCTCGCCCAATCGCCATTGATCATCCATGGCACTTATATTGTCCATGCACCACGAAGCCCGGTCAGCAGCGTCGGCAAACCCATACCAAGAGGATCTATATGGCCATAGATTGGTATAAGCGTTGTTAAACATGTCGTTATCCCCAGGTCAAGACAAATTGAGTTTGTGTGGCCTGATCCCAAGGCCAAGTGATGTGATTGGCCCGCATCCATGCAACCACCCGACGCGTGACGTTTTCGCCATTAACCAACCATTCTTGTGTGCCATCTGCACGGATAAAAGCCGGTCCATCCAACCGATGCAATTGGCCACACACCCACCATTCTTGTGAGCCATTTGCATAGATAACAGCAGGTCCATCAGTTCTATGCCGTCGGCCATCAACCCACCATTCTTGCCTGCCATCTGGCCATATACGAGCAGGTCCATCAGTCCTATGCAGTTGATCGTTGACAAACCATTGTTTTCTGCCAAACTCGTCGACTATCAGTCCGTTCTTCACAGCTTCTATCCCCATGTCAACAGAAACTGCATTTGTGTTTGATCGTCCCAGGGACAAGCGACACCCTGAGTTGTCATCCATGATAGAACCTGTTCAGTGATGTCTTGGTCATTCACATACCATTCTTGTGTGCCATCTGTCCAAACAACAGCAGGTCCATCTGTCCTATGCAGTTGGCCATCAATCCACCATTCTTCAGTGCCATCTGTCCAAACAACAGCAGGTCCATCTGTCCTATGCAGTTGGCCATCAACATACCATTTTTGTGTGCCATCTGTCCAAACAACAGCAGGTCCATCTGTCCGATGCAGTTTGTCATTCACATACCATTCTTGTGAGCCATTTGCACGGATAACAGCAGGTCCATCAACTCGATGCAGTTTGCCACACACCCACCATTCTTCGGTGCCATCTGGACCAATATATGCAGGTCCATCAGTCCTATGCAGTTGATTACGGATACACCATTCTTGTGTGCCATTTGCGCGGATAACAGCAGGCCCATCCAACCGATGCCGCTGGCCATTGACCCACCATTCCTGTGAGCCATCTGCACCTATGTAAGCAGGTCCATCAGTTCTATGTCGTTGCCCATTAACCCACCATTGTTGTGTGCCATCGGAATCTACAATCAGTCCGTTCTTCATCGCATCATCCCCAAGTCAGGACAAATTGTGTTTGTGTTTGATCGTCCCAGGGCCAAACAACAGCCTGTTGTTTCATCCACGATTCAACTTGTGAAGTGATCTCCTGGCCACAGCTCCACCATTCTTCGAAGCCATTTGTACGGATAACAGCAGGTCCGTCAGTCCTATGCAGTTGGTCATCAACCCACCATTCTTGTGTGCCATTTGTACGGATAACAGCAGGTCCATCTAGCCTATGCAATCGGCCATTCTCATACCATTCTTGTGTGCCATCTGACCATATCCAAGCAGGTCCATCAGTCCTATGCAGCTGATCATCGAGATACCAGCATTGTGTACCGTCTCGATAAACTGAGTGGCCATTAAGCATGTTATAGGACAGTCCTTGTTAAAAAAAACACGGTGTGTAAGAGACCGTGACAGAATCGGTGTGCGATAAACACATGTGGCAACATAACAGGCAAGCACAGAGCTGTCAAGAGAAAAACCTGCGGGGACCAGCAGCAATTCCAGCAATCCCAGCAACACCAGTCTGGGCTGTGCACAACCGGCGCCAGTGGAAAACCGCAGCACAGGCATCAAACGACAGTGTCGTATGACGTGCATGACCAGGCAAGCGGCATAGGCGCAGTTGTGAAAAAGCCCTGCGGGGACCTGAATTGACTGGCCGAGGAATAACAAGTTGAAATCATGTTGCAAAATCCCAGTTGATGGCGCCTTTTGAAGGCTGTGTAAGGACCGGGTAAAAACCATGGCAGAGGCAGGCTGAAACAGCAGTGAAAAAAATAACCTATACAGGAACTTGACTGGGAAACACATACTCACATACTCACATACAATGACTGCTGTAAATGGTGCGCCCGCAGCCCTAATGTGATGTGGTAAACACAGCGCCAACAGCGGTGATGTGATGTGACACCGTTATGGGAGCCACCTCTGGACCAACGTACCAATTTTTTTCAAAATTTCTTATAAGATCTCAAACGCAAAAAAACCACTGCGGGGACCAGACCGCCCAATCCTGAAAAAATCAAAAAAAAACGTATCAAAAACAAAATCAAGCTTGAATCAAGCTTTTTTCCTGAAAAAATCAAAAAAAAAACGTATCAAAAACAAAATCAAGCTTGAATCAAGCTTGACAGGGTTGGCATTGCAGTAGATCCTCTGTCACATACACATATACATGTGTGCGTAAACCACTGCGGGGACCACATCAGCAGCAACAGCAGTAGATCCTCTGTCACATACACGTATACATACACATATACATGTGTGCGTAAACCACTGCGGGGACCACATCAGCAGCAACAGCAGTAGATCTATCGTTACATACACATATACATGTATGTGTGTAAACCACTGCGGGGACCAGGTTTTTGTACAAAACCACTGCGGGGACCAGATTTTGAAAACCACCGTCATTGATGTAAAAACCACAGCGGGAACCTGTTTTGAAGCCGGTGTTGACGTTGTTTACACGGTGTTGACGGTCTGCACTACTGATCTTCTGAGGCACACTGCTGCGGTCGACTGTACTGATGAGATCTCGTCTACACACTGTACACTACACACCGTACAGCAGAAGTTGATCTCGACTGCGTACTATATACTGTATACTGTACAGCAGAAGTTGATCTTGATCTTGTCTACACACTGTACACTACACACTACACGCTGTATAGCGGAAGGTGTTCTCACTGTGCTGCTGTAGAGACAATATCACTATAATATAGGGTCGAGGAACCGCTGTACTGTACCAACTCTTTACACAGCAGCAACGGTGGTCAACCGTTGACCCGTGTGCTGTTGTGTGTTAGCGTAAACAGCACCCAGTCGGACTCTTGATAGAATATAAACACGTAGGAACGAGTGGTTTGCAGGAATGCCGGAAATGGTGGCGGCAGACCCACGACCATATGCCATTGGTCGTGGTCGAGGTTGTTTAAACACCACTCGTAGGCATCGTCTGGAAAATCACTGTTGATAAACGTATGTCTATGACTCAGCATCAGTGTCCTTGGTTACAAAACTGTAATATTGTGTTGGCCCTCGTTTCGGGCGGCGGCTTGCATGAGTTTAGCATGATTTTTGGGCTTGTCAAGAGGCCTGATCCTGTTGCGTGGCTGTGACTGTTGCGTGGCTGTGACTGTTACGTGGCTGTGATGAAAAGATTTTGGTCGACCGTTGCCCAGAAGCCGCGGCAGTGGTTGTTACGGTGGCGCAACGATGGGGTCAGGTTTCGGCACTCTTGCGGCAGTGCCTGCTCCTTATGCCGTATAATAGCACATCTAGGCCCTGTGTCAACCCCTGAAATTGGTTACGCTGCCGCAACGATGAGGTCAGGGTTCGACCTTTTCTTCGTGCAGTGCATCGTTCATGCTGTATAATAGCACATCCCTGTCTGTTGTCAACCGATCTTTTCTGGTTGACGGCTGGCAGGATCATGCTATAATGGCGCTGCAAACCGGGAGAACAGTGATGGTCAAGCTCAAAGACGTGCGTGTGGGCAGCATCGTTATGGTGCGTGGCAATTTCGGCACTGGTGCTGCCGTGCGTGCCGTGGTGGCAGGCGTGGAAGCTGACATCAAGAACGGCCGTCCTGGCATTGACTACACTGCTGTGGGTGCCAAGACCAGCAACTGGGCATATCTTGATCAGGTAGACCGTGTGATCACCCGTTGACAACCAAAAAAAAAGCCAGGAGAGATAAATAAACTGTCTGTAAAACATCTGCCGATTTCCCCCTGTTCCCGGTATTGTTCCGGATTGTTCAGAGGTCACAGTGCAGGTCAAACACAGTCTAGGCAAGATCCGAGCTGCTGTAGGCTCGCTAAAGAATGCAGAAACGCTGGGTCGGGCTTGCGACCAACAGGGATAAAATTCCTCATACAGTCTAGGCAAGATCCGAGCTGCTGTAGGCTCGCTAAAGAATGCAGAAACGCTGGGTCGGGCTTGCGACCAACAGGGATAAAATTCCTCATGCTGCTGCAGGATGAGGTCTGCTGACTTGTGGTACACGCCGAAGATTTTACCGATCATCGCGCGGTTTTCTCTTGACCGAAGCCGTTGCTGTTGCTAGTATGCTGATGCAAGCAAGGAGGGTATACAACATGCGACCGTGGCCGCGAAATCAGGAATGTCCCTGGGAACACTACTCGGAATTCAAGTCTAAATTGACTGCGGCCTGCTATCGCTTTGCAGCAGAGTCGGGCAGCGAGTGGGGGTCAGATTCAGGGTACCAGTGTGTTGAAGACGCTGCCCGACTGGCTGCTGCGCACCAGGTGCCGTTTTGGGCAATGCGACGCATGGTAGAAGATACTAAATTGGTTTCTTTTGAAACCTTTATGGAGCGTCTGCTGGCGATATTATATAAGGCTTGACACGGCCCAGCTGGGCTGCTAGTATGCTGATCCAAGCAAGGAGCTGGACGATGCTGATGCAACAGATGATTGACGCGATTCGTGCAGATGCCACTGTAGGCTGTGGCTCTTGCAGTGTGGTTGACGAGTGCTACGAAGATGCAGAGCTGGCAGCGGCTCTGGCAGCGGCAGGTGTAACCACTCTGCAGGCTGCAAAGGCTTGGGCTCACAACGCTGATAGTCTGTTTCGCGAGCGTCTGCAAGAAGTAGCGGATCTGGAAGAGGATGCCCGAGCGCAGTCCGATCTCGACAGGCACAATGCAGAGTTCGACGCCTGGGAGAGCATGACCGATCGAGGGCGCGGCACGCGCATCAATGAGGCAATTTGATAACTTACTTGGGCTTGATGCCGGTTGACACGGCCCAGCTGGGCTGCTAGTATACTGATGCAAGCAAGGAGCTGGATATGGAACTGCTGACGCTAAGCAACACCAAACTGCTCAAAGGCACGAAACGTGGCTACATGAGCTTTGTATTGCACCTAGCACCGGGAGATCTTTCGGGACGCGAAGTGTGTTCCAAGCGAACACCGGGCTGCACTGCTGCCTGCTTAAACACTGCGGGTCGCGGCAAACAGAACTCGGTGCAGCGTGGGCGGCTGCGCAAGACTGCGATGTATTTTGATCAGCGTGATGCATTCATGCACCTGCTGATCAACAACATCGGTCGTGCTGTACGGCAGGCTGAACGAGCTGACATGACGCCCTGCATCCGCCTCAACGGCACAAGTGATATACCCTGGAAACGGGTTCGCGTTGACGGCAAGAACGTGTTTGAGCTGTTTCCAGACGTGCAGTTCTACGATTACACAAAAATCCTGGAACGCAAGGTCACTGCCCTGCCCAACTACCACCTCACCTTCAGCCGGGCTGAAAACAACGACAGTGACGTGGAACGGGCCATTGCAGCGGGCATGAACGTGGCAGTTGTCTTTCGAGAAGTTCCTGAGACCTATCAGGGACTACCGGTCATTTCTGGGGACGAGGACGATCTGCGTTTCCTGGATCCTGCTGGCGTGATCGTTGGGCTTAAGGCCAAGGGACGGGCAAAAAAGGACACGTCAGGGTTTGTTGTTTAGCCATTGACATGTTGCTTGCTGGTGCTATAATGCATCAGCAAGCAAGGAGCAGGCAAATGCAGTTCGCAACGGATGACCCGGTTGTTGCCATGTTGGCGGATCTAGAAGAGGACGCCCGTGACACGATCGATGCACGCTGCACTGATCCGGAGGTCAGCGCGTGGATTGCTGCCCAGCCGCGGGTGCGGGCACTGGGCCTCTCCGCCGAGGCGGTTGACCACAAGCTCAATGACCTCTATGGGGTTGATGATGGTTGACAGCGGCCGCTGCCGCTGCTAGTATGCTGATGCAAGCAAGGAGCAGGTGACATGGAGTGTGTGGTTCGTTTTTCGGTTGAGAATGCTGCGTTTGACGACAATCGCCCGGCGGCCATTGCAGCTTGCCTTGCTGAGGTCACCAGGATGATCAGTGCCGGACACCAGCACGGCAAGATCCGGGACGCCAACGGCAACGTCATTGGCAAGTTTGGGTTTGAAGAAGAAGACTAAACGGTTGACATCAGCAGCAAATCTGCTATTATGCAAACACAACAAAGGAACTGAGATCATGATGAGCGAAGACCAAATTGAATTCATTGTAGAGAAGACCATGGACAAGCTCGACCGGGAGCTTGCGGATAACAAGCTCGATCTGATCGAGTATGATCTGGAAGTCAGCAAGCTGACAACCTGGGCCGAGCGACAGTATCAGGTCGCTGCCTAACACACAACAAGACGGGGGTTAACCCTGCGGGCGATAGGGTGTGCAGTGTTGCACGCCCTATCGCCATATCTGCGTTTCCTTGAAAGTGCCTGGTTGTTGCGATAGTGCAACGGCAGAGTCAGGTTTCGGCTTGCGTTGCTATGCTAGCACAAACACGCAGCATGTCAACCATAGAGATAAATAATCGCAACTGAACAAGGGAGACAACACATGAACGCACCAAAAAGCCCACGCAGTGCCGCCGCAACGCCCGTAGAAACCACCGGAACAGGCACTGTCAAATGGTTCAATGCCTCAAAGGGTTTTGGATTGGTAAGCCCGTCAAACGGCAGCCGACAAAGCCTCTTCGTGCATGTCAACACCGTGCGAGCAGCTGGGCTGGNTGACACACTGGCAGTAGGGCATGCTGTTAGCTACACAGTCGCCACAGCCAACGGACGCAGCACTATCACCACCATTGCTGCCGCTTAACGGTACTCAACAACCGACAAAAGGATCCCTGCTGCAATGGCAAGGATCCTTTTGTCATGATTGGTGGGCCAGGTGGGGCTCGAACCCACGTATGACGGGGATTAAAAGTCCCCCGCTAAACCAACTCAGCTACTGGCCCGTTCTTTTCCTGCGTTACAAGCGATATGCCTGCAACAGGATGTTGATGTCGTGATCTTCCGCATTGTGGAAGATGAACACACCGCGCCGGTGGTCTTGTGTGACCTTGGCCGCTGTCTCCTGGTTGCCCACACAGTATTCAGGAAGGTTAGCCCATCCAACCAGGCTGGCATTGCTGGGCGTGTTATCATATGTGATCATGTTCTGCATGTCCTGCTCCTTACTACCAAGGTAGTATAACACGGTTCGATCAGATGTCAACCGGACAATCTCGGCACTACTCAGTCTTCCTCTTCCTCTTCCTCTGCAAGGAACTCGTTGGCCTCGGCCATCAGCTTGACATCGCAATCGCTCATCCAGGTTAGGCAGGCGAGGATAACCTGATCCCGGTCCAGCAGGCCTTCTTCGATGTCAGCCAGCATCTTGTTGGTGTATTGGCGAACCGGCACATAAACCATTGCACTGCTCCTGTGTTTACTGACGCAGTGTAGCACACTGCGCACAAGTGTCAAGTGAAAAACGGGCGGGGACCATTTACAGTTCCCGCCCGTTCCAGGCACTTAGCGGGTGCGCAGCATCACCGCGTCCGCCATCTTCTCCCACTCTTTGTCAGTCTTAACCAAGGACGCCAACTGCAAAATAGTGCGGATGCTCAGTGTGCGAACACGATTGAGATTTCCTGCAATCCATTTCATCATACTGGCTGCCTGCTCGTACTTGAGCTCAGTGTCTGCAAGGAACTCGTTGCTGTAAACAACTTGCCCAATGCGCACAAGTATTTCGCGCTTGTCATGAATGCCCAAGTCCACATACAAGCAACGCGACAGCAATGCTTTGTAATGCGGAGTCATCTTCTTCTCTGCTTCGATTTCGGTAGTAAAGTCAATGTTGGTGATGAATGCAATAGCACCCTGGAACTCAAACGTCCGCGGCACTCCTTCACCGTCCAAAATACGGCTTTCTTTGTTCCAGTGCACTTTGCGATGTTTGCCAGTGTCCAGTGCGGCTTTCAGCAAGTTCAGTGCATCCAAGTCACCAAAGATGCTGTCGCAGTCGTCAATCACCAGCACGTTACCGGGCTCGCTGCACTCAAACAGCTGACGATACAGTCCAATGGCACTCATAGCACCTTTGACACTTTGATAGCGGATTTTTCCGCAGTGTTCAGCTTCGGTGAGCGCGGTTTCCAGTGTATACGTTTTGCCGCAGCCGGCAGCACCGCTGACGATTACGCTGCGGATATGCCCGCTGATAACACCCTGCGACACCTTGTTAAGCACTGCAAATGTGTTCTTGATGCGGGTGTCAATGTCCGCAAGCTTCTCTTCAGTAAGTTCCATCTCAGCGCTCATAGCAGTTTGCATAACCAGCTCCGTGTGTTGCTTGGATTTGTAGTTTAACAGATTACAGCGGATAGTCAACCGCAAAATGCGCTGTCTTCGTCTTCCATGTTCATCACCCACACTACCATGTCTAGCAGCACCGTTTTGTCGTAGTTGCAACCTGCAACAAACGCCTTGCGGAACTTCGTGAGCTTCAACAGCTCTTCCTGGCACTCGCGTAGATTAAGCTCTTCGCGGGCAGTCCAGGGAGCAGTCTGCTCCATATAGCCTTGCACATTGTCGCGAGCATTGTACAGCATAGCGTCAACAGCGTTGAGAATACGAACTTTAACTGTAAGTTCCATATGCGTAGCTCCTTGCTTGCCCACGTATAATAGCACACAAGTGTATGGTGTCAACCGAATTGACACCACACATGTATGCGGCTGGGGTTACGCTGCTTCGTACACCGTGCCGTCATTACGGGTAAAAACACCTTGCAATTCAAGCCAATCTTCTAATTCGGGGTAGTCCCCTTTGTTTACCTGCAAGTTAGCNGCAAGAGCAGCGTTGCGGCACGCCTCTTGCCGCACAAGTACACTTTGATTCTGCCAGTATTCGCGGCTCATGCCCGATGCTGCATAGCCCAGCTCTTCGTGTGGCATGTCTGCGCTGTCTGCGCTGGCTACAGCAGGGACTGGCATTGCACGTGCCTTGCGCACAGCAGGTGCAGCAGCAGGCTTGGCAACTCGTGCGGGGACCGTATCGCCCTGCAGTGCCAGCCAAGCTTCTGCAGCAGCAGCAGTCATCTGCTCCGGCAAGTCAAACAGCCGCACATCTGTGCAGCCTGCTTTGACAAGAATTTTCTCTCGAGCAGCAGCAGTGCCATTGGCAAGACGCAGTGTCTTTTTGCCATTTTGCACGCTGGTTCCAACAACAGTCCAGGTTTTGTCGCTCATTGCGTTTAGCTCCTTGCTTGCAGTGCCATTATAACACAGTGTTCGGCTGTGTCAACCGTTTTTAGAACTCGTCATACACCAATTCGTCTGTGTCGGCTTCAGTACGCCATACCGGCACATACTCGTCGTTGGCAGCAAAATACGCCACTTCGATGATGTTGTATCCGCCCATGTCGCGACGGCAGTAATTTTTAGCCCAGCGCACTGAGTCGTCGCGGCTGTCGGACTCAAACAGCACAGTTTCGTTAACATAACCGTAGTCGCCATAAACAGTGTAACGCATCCGCTTGCTCCTTGCTTGCCCGTGCATATTAGCACATGCACGGGCAGTGTCAACTGAAATTACGCAGCAACATGGCTCTTGGCATGCCAGCTGGCAATGAACTCCTCACCCACATCGCGGCTGACATAGTCAATGCCCTGCATGCCCTGCCAGCCGTAGCCGATATCACTTGCGTCGAACCCAATGCTGGCAAGCCACTTGCACAGCTCGGTTTCAAACTGGCTGTCAGTGTAGATCAGACCCAGCTCGTCCACGTCCCAGCTGGCAGTGTCGAAATACACGCACAGCTCTCCAAACTTGCCATCATCTGCTTCATAGCCCATGTCAAGCCCGATGATGGTGACCGCACGTGCCTCACGGCTCCAGTAGCCATCACCGCAGGTGTGCAACACAGTGTTAACGTCGATCATTGTCTAGCTCCTTGCTTGCCCGTGCATAATAACACATGCACGGGCAGTGTCAACCGAAAATCAGCACTCTGGGTCGTAGGATTCCCATTCCTGTGCTTCGTCGATATCCGGCTCGTTGTAGTATTCTTCACAGGAAACTTCGCTGTCGAAGTCGTCAAACGTTTCGTCGCGTTCCCAACGGGCTTCGTACATTGCATCAGCGTCGATGAAATCATGTTCCATGTTGCTTGCTCCTTGCTGTCTGTATCCGCATAATAACATATGCTGCGGGCATGTCAACCAAAATCAGGCCGCTGCCACCTCAATACCAGCGCCGGTGAGTGCCGACATCTGCCTAGGGTTTAACCACAGCTCAACCCACAGGGTGCCGATGCGCCCGATTGGCAGGTCTACCCTACCCTGGAATGGGTTGGTGTTGGGGTTACCGAGCGCGGTCAGCGCGCTGAAGAAGTCCTCGCAGCGTATCAGATGCATGGAACCCTCCTTGCTTGTCCACGCATTATAGCACCGGCACGGGCCCAGTCAACCAAAAAGATCCGTCTTGATACTGCAACATTGGCATCAGGTTTCGGCCCAT
>TBL_comb47_HYPODRAFT_10006607_pt1 | contig 12490 bp, 14 predicted proteins | sample TroBogypolimnion_40_FD_10682 | JGI IMG/M metagenome (IMG submission 10682)
CATGATTTTGTTTTCACTATCAAAATCATTGCAATTCGCACCGCCTCCCATTGATTCTATAACTATCTTATTGTAGATATCCGAATACTTCGAATTTCCGTTATTGCAATCTGGGTACTTCTCTTTGAATAACCTGGTATTCTTGCTGTTTCGAAATGCTACGCTCTTGATCATCTTTCGCAGTTTCTTATTATCATCATCATCCTTTTCCCAAACACCGCCATCCTTGATATAGATCGTTTCTCTCTTAGGATCAGTGCAATGAACTGGTCTCTTGGTAACGTCCAGTGCGTTTAGATTCTTAATGATGATGTTGGAAATGCCTTCCACGTAACCAAGCTTGCCCACGCTTTCCAAGTCAGATAACTGAAAGTTGATCGAATTAACGAAATCTGTTATGTTCATAGCATCTTTGCAGTCCTCGTTCAAGAACACTTGGAGGTTGAATGTCTTGTTGTGTGAATTTACCGTGTTGTTTGTTATGGATGATGCATTTTGTTTGCACATCTCTATGAGTTGATTATGTGATTCAAAAACCTTATTATTCTGTTCAATAATAGCCTTATTCTGTTCAACAAGAAGGTTCTTAAATTCATCATTTTGCTTCATTAACTGCACGATCAATGAGGTGTCGGTGTTATTAACTATTTCATCTGGGTTACAAGACCTTTTATGAGCACATAGAGATGACATATGTTTATATGTCTTACCACAATTGCAGTTATATACTCTATCGTTTGTTTCTGATGTAACGATGTTAGGAGATGTTATTTTTTGATGTTTCAGTGTCAAAATATGTCTGTTATAATCGCCCTTCTTGCAGCATTGAAAGTCACAAATTGAACAGACAAATCCTAGATGTTTATTTGATGTAATTATGTTAGGATTTGTTAGTAATTCGGTTTTCGTATTAGAATCATTATATATAAGTTTTTCAGTTTTTATTGGAATGATAATGGGTTGTTGTTTTTCCTTGGGTTTTGGCATTGGTTCTATACTATTCAAGTTTGCATTTAACGATATAAAATATTCTTGCTCCTTTTGTCTTGCTTCATAATGATCATAACAATTAAAAAAATTTATTATTTCCATTCTCCAGTTAGACCAACCACCCTTTTCACGAATTGTATTGTATAACTTGCAATCGTAGTTAGGAGTCTTGGGGTTGTTACAGCTTTGTTTGTGAGCATGTTTCCTTTGTACAAAGTTTGTTGTATGACCTACATAGGCATCTTTAATGTCAGTGTCTTTACAAGTGATCTTGTAAATGATAGTATTACTGTAATCAATCTCAGTCTTTGGCATTTATAAATTATATTTTAAAAAAATTTTGTTTTAATATTAATAGTTTTTCAAATAATTATAAGATTTTCCTAAATATTCAAAATAAAATCTTATGCTCTCAAAACGAGAATTATTTTTTTGGTCGCCAGACGCTAAGAATTTTTATGGTCACAAAAAATGTAAAGTTCAAGACCTTTCTAGGATTTTCAAAAATGGACATTTATAAATGTCCAAAAACGATTTTCCGAGAATAGTCTTGGGTAAAAAAATCACACATTTTATATATATTATCGATTTTCCTACTTAAAGACCACTTTGGGAAATGTGGAGCCCAAAATTTGTATAGGAGAGATTCGGACAGGGCTTCGTCCTACAGTCGCGCCTTCGGCGCTTGAACCTAGGTTCTATTAGTGGAAACTATACTCTCCAACTCATCGATGTCAATCTCTGGCATGAGAACATGCGATTCCCAGAAATATCGGCAATAAGCCCAAACCACATCACAGTCAGACTTATACCAGTTGGTCTGAAGAAGACGCTCCTGCAGCTTCGGAGGCAATAGATACAGCGACTCCTTGGGCGAAACATAGCTCAGCTGTGTCAGCTCGCTCACCGGAGCAGGACGCTTGGTCTCAATAAACTCCGTATCGAAGAATGGGATGTACTTCAGCAGATCCTCAAATAGCGGCGGATAGTTGTAGTGATAACACCATTTCCAATCAGGGCATCCGCTAGTGTAATACTTCATTGTCCATTCGAGACCCTCCAAGTAATTGACGCAGATTTGTTTCTTGCGCACATCGTCAGCCGAAATATCGAATAACGCCTTGTAATAACGGGTCTGCCAATTTGGGGAGTTAGGGTCGATATACTTCTCAATGACTCTCTCGTATGTCGGTAGAGCATCGAACTTCTTGATCTTATCTTCGGGCGTCTCATCTGGGATGCGCATCCGCTCACGCTTGTCACGCAATGCAGACTCCGCCTTGAAGTGTTGCTCCTCTAGACTTGCCAAATGCTGAACTAACTTCCTAACATTTTTCCAGTAGATTTGCTTGCCGTTGGTCAAGAACTCGTCTGTCCCGCCAATTGTTGCTTTGTATGCATTCAGCATCTTATCAACGCCGCCTGTCCTGATATTGACAGATGGGAAGTGCGGCATAAAATCGTTCCCTAGGAAGAAACACATGAAGATGTAGTCGTACATCCGGTTATCCACCTTTTCCACTTTGCTATTTGGCTCATTGTCTGTCTCATTGGTTTTGCTCCACTTTTTTAAAAGTGGATTTGGTTCCACCTTTTCTAAAGGTGGAGAAGGTGGATTCATTTCAATTACGAGCGCCTTCGCCAGCTCGGGTATGTCCATCAAGTAGGTCTCATTCGGCAGCAGCTCGCTACTAATCGACTGGATGAAGTGCGGCGTCTCACGAAACAAGTAGATATTCTTGCTCACTGGGAGATGGTTGATGGACAACATGATCAAGTCTGCATCGAGACCGTATATCACGGTGTTCTGATCACGGTGCTGGTCGGGGAACGCCCGAATGTATTCAAACAACTTATGCTCGCCTTCACCGAACCTGTCGCTGGGCGAGAGAATCAAGTTCTTCACATTATACTTGCTGGCATCATGAAATCGAGCCCTTAGGCCGGTATTTAGTTTTGCCATGAAATTTGTTCCTGGTGTAATAGCAGCAGTGTTCCAAGGATCCGGCTTTGCACCTTTATGTACCGCCTTGGCAAGCTCATTTTGAAGTCGCGATTTATAGCGACGCTGTCGCTGCTGTTCTAACTTCGCGGTCGGTGCGACACCGTCGAATGCAATGTATAAATTACTGTCTGGGCGGATCAGGGCAATATATTCATCAATCTTGTGAAACACTGCATTTTGAATTGCATCTATATCCGACTCAACGAGAGAAGTGAAATCAATCTTATGCACAGAGTCGTAGATAATTGAGTTTGCGTCCAAATAGAGATTATTTACTACCATTGACTCCGGGTCGAATTTACGAATAATTTTGGCATGATTTTTTACAATATAGCTAAAATAAGATGGAATACCCATTTACTGTAATATAACATGACATGTTTAATACGATTTTTATATGTATTTATCGGAAACGATACTTAAAGAACGATGATTCTGTCACACCAAATATGTTTGTGTATATTAATATTAGCGAAAAGGGTTAAAAATAAAATATGTAATAATAGAATGGTAGAAAAAAAGCTAAAGAAACCAGAAAAAACTACAGATGTTATGCATTTGATTAATAAGAAAGTTGATTTCTTCAAAGATGTAATCCAGAAGACAATCCTCCACATTCAACGAAACAAGGTTTTGGATATTTTAGTTGTTGGTGATGTAACATCTTGTATTGAACGACTCGGTGCTCTTAGCAAACAAATAAATGATGCATATGAAACTACAAACCCGAATGCAACCTCAGATGAAGTGATCAATTATTTGCAGATTGTTAATAATGAGCTGTCGAGTCTTTTGAAGCATTACGGGACAGAACGCCTAGAAGACCTTCTACTGATTTGCTTTGGTAACACTTATAAGGTAACCGACAATGACTCTGAAAACGGTAAATTTGAAATTCTCAGAAAATATTTTCATCCAACTGGATATAAGATTGTTGGTAAAAAGGAACACGATGCGAAAAATAAAAAGAATCAAGACGATACTTTAGACGAACATACGACCAATTTAGATTGCTTCGATATGGGTTCGCTAAGTAAGTTGTTTCATATGAAGATCTACGGCATAAAGCTGTATATAGTTAATCCGATTTTGAATAAGAGTTTAATTGTGTATGGTTATTTAGATGATGTTATAATCGAATATTTGAACGATAATTTCATTTTATCGAAACAAAAAGATATTTATTCGAAACTACCCGTTGAACCCGATTTTAAATCAGACGCATTTACTACCTTCGTTTCATCCCTTAGTTTGAAGGATTACTTGATTTCAAATGATGTGGATATGATCTATAATAAATTTATTGGGTATGTGAGTCAGAACCGCGCCATACACCAGAAATCCATCTCGGTAAATGTGAAAGAATTCATTTCATCGGATCTATTTGCAAAGCGTAATATGCTCTTGCATCTATTAGTTAAGTCTTCAAGTCAAGACAATCAGTATTTGGCATATTTGCTGTATGATCTGTTGTCGAATGATTCAAATGGAACAATTGATACGCAAGAACAAATCGCGATATTCGATAGTCTTCCGTGGCCGATGAAGCAACATTTCAAGAATGCTATGAAACGGACGATTCAATATACGAACGAGCTCTCGAATTTTGATATGAATAAGATTCCATTGGAGCAGCAGATTTGCCTGATGAATGCTCCGGACAGTGTCAAGGAAAAGGGTATGCTCAAGTTAAAAGAGGTGAAAGCAAAGTCAGAGGACTCTGGAACCAAAGCACGCCAATACTTGGAAGGGTTGTTGAAAATTCCATTTGGCGTGTTCAAACAGGAACCCATTATGACATTGATGCCTGTAATTCGGACACAGTTTCGGGATATATACACGAAATATGATATTGCGAACAAGATTCCAGAAATTCCGAAAAAGGAACATTATACGATTATCGAAATATTGAAGTATTTGAAATTGATTGAAACGAAGATCTGTGATGAACAAGAGGAGTTGAATAAGATACATGAAATGGTAATGGCCAGCGATAAGCATAAATTAGTTGGCATCGTTTCTAATGTAAATGAAATATTGATGAACAATAATTTGTTATCGCTCAAGATATCTTCTGGTTTGACTAAGGAACAAATGCGTGTAAAAATCATTGCATTCTTAAGTGTTTGTTCGACAAATCCGGATATGTTATCTGATACATTGACACACTTGGGCAAAAATGTAATTCACACTAACAATACCGAGATTGTTTCTATAAAATGTAATATCCAAACGATTACCGATACAATGAAATATGTCAAAAACACACTGAATAACTGTGTTCATGGCCACGAAAATGCGAAAAAACAAGTAGAACGTGTTATTGGACAATGGGTCAATTCTGGCACCGGCGAACAGAGAGGGTATGTGTTGGGTTTTGAGGGTAATCCCGGTACAGGAAAAACGACACTCGCCAAGGGTATCGCTGATTGTTTGAAGGATGAAAACGGCATTTCACGACCTTTCTCTTTAATTGCTTTGGGTGGTGATTCCAATGCAGCAACTTATGTGGGACATTCTTATACATATGTTGGTAGTTTCTGGGGAAAGATCGTCCAGATATTGATGGATGAAGAGATAATGAACCCGATTATCGTCTTTGATGAATTTGACAAGTTATCTAAAACAGAACACGGTAGAGAGGTCATTGGTATATTGACTCATTTACTAGATTCGAGTCAAAATAGCGAATTTGATGATAAATATTTTTCTGGTATAAAGTTGGATTTGTCAAAAGTACTATTTATATTGTCATACAATGATCCAGACTCGATTGATCCAATTGTATTGGATCGCGTTCATCGAATTCAATTCGACAGTTTGACAGATGATGATAAGATAGTTATTGCGAAGAAACATTTGTTACCTGAGATATACAAGAATGTCGGATTAGAGGGGATGGTTCAAATTACAGACGAGACTCTCAAAGTAATCATTCGCGATTACACACAGGAACCGGGTGTGCGAAAGTTGAAGGATAAATTATTTGAAATTATCGGCCAAGTGAATTTAAATTGTTTGCAAGATATCGATACAAATGTTGATTTCCCGATCACTATTACCCCAGACGATGTACGAAAGAACTATTTCAAGGACAAACATGAAATCCAATTATATAAGATTCATAAGGAAAGTAAAATTGGTGTTATTAATGCATTGTGGGCAAATAAATATGCAAATGGAGGCGTCCTGCAACTTCAAGTGAGTTTCATACCTTCGAATCAGTTCCTGGGTCTAAGCCTAACTGGTTCGCTTGGCGATGTGATGAAGGAATCTATCAGCGTGAGTTTAACTAACGCTTGGAACTTGACGCCTGAAAAACGGCAGAAGGAGTTGGTTAAGAAGTATAATAATTCGAAACAACAAGAAGTATTTGGTGTGCACGTTAACTGCCCCGATATCAGCACAGGTAAGGATGGACCGAGTGCTACAACCGCATTCACCGTTTTACTTTACAGTTTGTTCAATAATCGAAAGATCAAGAATTATTTTGGAATTACGGGCGAGACGAGTTTTGATTATCAGCTCATGGAGATTGGTGGGTTGGAACATAAGATCATACACTCGATACCTTCTGGGGTAACTGAATTCATTTTTCCTGAGGATAATAGACGCGATTTTGATAAAATTATGGAGAAGTACAAAGATAAGGACATTATAAAGGGTATCAAATTCCATTGTGTTCGAACAATCCAAGAGGTCTTTGCCTTGATTTTAGAGTGAAAAGTTGTATTATAATAAAAAATAATAGTTTATTATTATACTAATGTCTGGTTTTAATCCTTCTCCTCCTCCAACAAGTAATGCACCTTCAACCCCTATGATAATTGAAAGACCGTTTAACATCGCGCTTTTTATGTCATTCTTCTCTCCATTGATTCTTATTATGGTGATAATAGGATTTTCGTTTGCATCGAAAGACTTTAAAGGGTTCGTTTATTTAGGTTTTTTGATATTTTTTTGTATGCTACGTGAATTTGCATATTCTTTATATGGGACAAAACCAAATACAACAAGTTCGAAAGACTCTTGTAATGTAATACAATATAGCAGACATGGAAATGCATCTTTTAGCACATTTGTTTTTGGATTTACGATTGCATATCTTTTAACGCCAATGTTCGTTAATAATGCCATAAACTTCTGGATACTTGGTGGATTATTATTCTACTTCTTCTTGGATATGTTTATAAAGATTTTTGATAAATGTATAGCAAATACAGGAGACCTTGTGATAAATTCATTATTGGGTCTTGCGTGTGCGTCTATGGTTATATCTATTATGTATACAGCTGGTTCAAATAACCTTTTATTCTTTGACGAAGTTACTGGAGATGGGACAAAGTGTTCGATGGCGAAGAATCAAACATTCAGATGTTCCGTTTATAAAAATGGGGAGTTAGTTGGTTCTTCTTAGTAAGCTAATTCGGAACGCTTAAACCCTTGGTAATTGGTTGAATGAACTGATGTTAGTTCCAATCCACCGTTTGAACTCGGTAATAACTATGTTTCTTTGGAACTCATCTGATAATAACCGCATGTTTCCTCGTGTATTATAGATTCTAGTAAAAATATGAAACACATTGATCATATTATATGATTTGTACTTTGCCAATTCACTGTAGTTGAACAATGGTTTGTGTTTTTTCCGATTTACGTGATTGTGAAAAATATACATTGTCTTCGATAAATCATCTGTTGTTTTAATGTCATTTAAATTCACTTTTTGTAAAAATAATGTTGCATCTTGAGAACATTCGGGACAGGGAAGAAACTTACATATGCGCTGTATATAACTGAACAATGGATGTATAAGGTCATCATTTACAAGTTGTGCAGATAGCGTATGAAATAGAGCCCATACAGGCGGACCCCAAACTTCCGGCGGTGACATTGATGTAAATATGAAATAAAATAAATATAGAGATACAACTAAATGTTATATTATGACCAAATATAATATTGAAGGTGGGTTGGATTTTTACAGTGAATTATATGCAAAATTAGATCAACCAGATCATGATGACGCAAATAATAAAAATGTTTGTTTAATAACGAACGATACACTGATAGATCGTCATTATGAAATGAACTGCGGGCATAAGTTTAATTATGCGCCTTTGTATAAGGATTTGGTGAATCATCGAAAAAAGTTCAATTCAATGGAGTCTGGATTAAATGTCCTATCTAAGTCCGAGATTCGTTGTCCCTATTGTAGGGCGAGACAAAAGGGCGTTTTACCGTATTACGAGGACATGGGACTTGAAATGGTCGAAGGTGTGAATGCGGTATATATTAAACCGGTCGGATGTTCATTTGTTTGGAAAAACGAGTATTTCGACGAGGATATTCCGGAAGACGATTTAAATAAGAAGACTATACAATGTTGTCATTATGGAACGAAAACACTGACACCTGATTTTACCAATGTTGGTGTTTATTGCGGAAAACACGGAAAGATTGTTTTGTCTAAACATGCGAAGGATTTGAAGGATAAACAAAAACAAGAGAAGTTGGCGGCCAAATTGAAAGAGAAGGAGGATAAGGCTCTAGCGAAAGCCTCTTATAAAGAAGAAAATGTTGTGATATCTTCGGATAAATGGTGTGTTGAAATTTTGAAGACGGGTGATAGGAAGGGCCAACAATGCAGTTCTAATAAAATGGATGGTCAAGATCGATGCAAGCGCCACTATAATTTACTCATCAAGAAGAATTTGTAATAACAATATAAAAGTTTATCTCCATATTGTAAAATGGAGACCAAGGAGCAACTTGTTAGCAACATCAAAGAATGGATTAAGATTGATAATGAGATAACTCAGTTGAAAAATGAAATAAAAGAACGAACAAATAAGAAAAAATCACTTACAGAAGGTCTTGTAACCGTTATGAAAACAAATCAGATCGATTGTTTTGATATCAATGGCGGCGCCCTTGTTTATAAGCAGAACAAGGTGAAAAAGAGTATCAGCGCCAAAACCCTTTTGGCTGCTTTACATGATTACTACAAGGATGATACTAAGACCGCCGAGGAACTTACCAAGTATGTATTAGACAACAGAGAAGAACAAATTAAAGAAACTATTCGACGAAAGGTCGATAAATAAAATCCGATTATAGTTATATGCAACGAACATATAATTATACATATTTAGACCACTTGAGAAACGACGATCGAGATAATTTGGCAGTTCGAAATGTCTTTGTGTGTGCTTACACAATAGATAATGTTGATTCAGTTCCATTTTTGAAATACTTATTTGTGCATGATCCTGATGACCCAACATTATTGGGGTTGCCTTATTATCACTATTTTGCAAGTGGAATAAATTGCAAGGAACTGAAAATTGACTCATCTATGTTCTTAACCGACATTTTAGATAAGTCCAATGATGGCGATTTTGTATTCAAAGGATATGATGTTCAAGAAACTAATTTATATTTATTTTTTGATGTAACAAATTATCATGTTGATGTATGTAAATTTAAACCTCATAATACTGCAATCAAATTCTGTTTGATAGATGAGATTGTCAATACTCGCAAATGCTTTGATTATACGATTCGTGATGATGTCACTTGTTATTTTCAAGCAAATCATTCGTTGGTTTATTTGTGTGACGAAAATAGTAACAAGTTTGAAATACCTATTTCTGGATATGTTCATAACGATTGTGATGAACTTTCATTTTTATATACATTTGGTGTCAAAAAGTCAGACGATCTATCATTGTTGGGACCATATTATTATTTTACTGATTATGAAAATGCAATGAAAAACACGAAATCTTATCGTAACAACGCATACGGAATTGTTCGTTTTGCATTATTTATGGGATCTATGTTAGTTAAACTGAACTATCCAATTGATCCAATAGATGTGTCTTATATAAAGATGGATCGTCTTGAAGATGATGCATTCGAGAGAAAGTACGAATGTCTTACAATGAGAATATCAGATCACGGAGGTAAATGGACCGAAAAATATGACAGTGTGTTTGTAGGTAAAGTTGAATTGGATGACGGTAGTTTCATTCGTGGATCACCATTTATTGTGGTTAAAAAACATGAACAGCATATTGCTATTGATCATATTTTAGTTTAGTTCGTAATATATGTATAATTTTTCTTTTTGGATAAATTTCCATATATTATTTTGTAATTTTATTGAAAAATCTGATATAGTTAAACAATACGAAGATAGTTATATGACCCTTTACGATGTTGATCATGAAGACAAGCTTAACGAGATTTTACCAGAGTATGAGTTGTCGAACCTTATTACAATCGATGAGATTGATGCAAAACGATTGTATATTATTTAAAAATTGAGTTTATTCTTTTTTACACCTTTCGGATATACAACCAACAACTTTATAATACAATGGCTTCTTCTATAAAATGTCTTCAAATCTTCGTCTATAATACCGACGGAATAACAACCGTCAATAGGTTCCCATTATTGATGTTTCCAGATAGAGCAACAGAGTTGAATTTTGTACGGGCACTAATTTCGCGCCCATATAGAACATTGACGGCCGGCGAACCATATTTTATGATCAATAATCCTCAATATTTGCCACACGATGTTCGAAATCTTCATATGCACAATTCCATAGAATTTGATGAAGATATTGGTGAGAATGTTGTACAACGACGCGAAAACTGCTTTTCGGTTCGTGAAAATTTGGAGTTGTTGTTACTCCAGAATATTGATAATAATACAAATGAGACTACCGGGTTTAATGAAGCATTGCAAACATTGATTCGTTAATGGATAGTCATACTTTAGCGTTGATAGATACTTTCCATATTACTATGTAAAAGATAATTATTTTTATTATAAATAATTATATAAATGAATATAATTACACTAATAGGGTCTTCCATATTATTTTTTTATTGTGTAACTCAAATATTTAAATTTTATGGTTTTCAGGAAAATGTATATATGGATTATTTATTGTTTTATATAATTATAATTGTATCACTTATATTCTTACCTACTCAAATATCAACCGCTTAATTACCAATAATAATTTCAATAGATTTCTGTTCATCGATAATCTTTTGAAGTATAGGGATATCTATTTTATCTCGAAGATTATCTATAATTTCAGAATTCATTGGTTCGCGATTATTCAAATTAATGAATGATACAATAAAGTCTTTCACCTTCTCAACCATCAGAAGAAACAAAACCTCTTTAGATCTTTTTTGGTGACAAATTAAAAATTGAGTTAGAGATATATTCATACTTAATACAATATAAAGAGAATCATGGAACGCAGATTAAATAAGAAGGCCGAGACTTATATTTCTACATTCAAAGATAATATCAGAGAGAAGGCTACTCAAATTGGGTTGTTGAAGGACAATCCTACCGCCAATGATTTGTTACAATATATTTATGACTATGANCGTCTTGCTTTCGATAAAGAAGATTTTCAGAAGAGAAAACGTGTTAAGAATTTTGTACCTCACTTTGATCGATGTATCGCAAAGCGAGCTAGTTGCGAGCAATGCACGCGCCGTAAAAAGGAAGGTAATGAGTATTGTGGAACGCATATTAAAGGAACACCCCATGGAGTGGTTGATGCACTAAATGAAACTAAGGTAAATACCCAAAAGGTAGAGGTCTGGGTCCAAGAGATTCAGGGTATAGTATATTACATCGATAAGTCTAATAATGTCTATCAGGCAGAAGATATCATGTTGAATAAGGTGAATCCGAAGATTATTACAAAGTATGTAAAAAATGGCGAAAGTTATAGTATTCCGGAATTCAATATTTAGTTGTAAAATATATGTTTAATTTGAACAATAAAAATATATTTTTTTCTATATGGACGAACCTAGTAAAAAAGTGTTTCTGGTTGTTGGAATAAAAGCTGAAACCATTGATGATTTGAACGGGCTGATGATTCCTAGGGAACAGGTTATTTCATATGCTAAGTATGATGAAGCTAAAAAGATTATACCTGAGTTAAAAAGCGTTTTTAGTTCTTCTTATATGACTAGTTTGCAGCAAACTGCAAGCAAAGATCAAAAGTGGCCGATGTTAAATCTAATTCGTCAAATTTTGAAGTGGTATCATTATGATATGGAACCTATACGTAAAAGTGATGGTTACACGCCCGAAGGTATAAAAAAATACAAGAGATTCTTTCATATAAAGAAACGAATTACTGCGGACGATATTTACAATACAAAAAAAATCAATATAGATGATTCTACATTCAATATGACAAATGACGAGTCCTATAACTAAGAATAATGATGAGTATAGTTTTGGGAGAATTTACGCAGATGTTTCTCACAAGTATTGGTCTGATTCAATTGTTATAATACAACAAATAATAATGATCATTATCTTAGGATTGACTATACTATGTGCAGTCTATCTTTCTTTTTGGTCTGTGTAATAAGTTGTAGTAATAAGTTATTCATTCATGAAATAATAAATAAATAACTTATAGGAGGGGTTCAAGGGGA
>TBL_comb47_HYPODRAFT_10006614_pt1 | contig 12476 bp, 10 predicted proteins | sample TroBogypolimnion_40_FD_10682 | JGI IMG/M metagenome (IMG submission 10682)
TTCATATTTAATACTAAATTCAACTTTATCATGTATAAATTTTTCTAAATTTAATTCATTATATTGTTTTCCTTCCTGATTTTGTACAGTAGTTATCCAAGTAGGATACCATCCAAATGAATTCATAAATTTATTTATGTCATCTACTATAACATTATTTGGATGTATATATTTTATAAACATAAAATCATGTGTTAATATAATATCTACACCTTTAAATTTATTTAAAATTGTATCTTTTGTCTTATTTGAATCTATCGTCTGAGTAATAAATTCAGTAATTAATTGTTCAGCACAAATAGATTCGTATAAACTATATACCCATACATCAGTATGTTTTTCTAATTTCGGATATAATTTTCTAATTTCGTCCGCTCTTTCATGGTATTCATTTAACCAATTTTTTAATGTTGCCATATTGTTTCTGTTTTATATAAATATATAAAATGGTAGTATCTATCATCTAAATACTACCATTCCATTCTTTAAATTAATAGTTATTTATCTATTAATTCATATATTAATAAACTGTCAACTATAAAACTTAACTTGGTTTGACTGGCTACAATATCGGTTTCAATTATTTGATATATCATACTACGAACTATATTTTTTGTATCTTCATTGATATCAAATTTATCAAAAAATTCATTAACTTTATTAATATTTAGTTTCATTTTATTTGTTTTTATTATTAATCATCTAATAGATCTTCATCCAATTCTGGAATTTTGGTATCTAATAAATCATTATCTATTCCATTAGTATCAGTAATAACATCATCTATTCCTATACCTCTAGTATTATAATGCATTACTAATTTATCACATAATTGTTTATAAGCTAATTCTTTTAATCCTGGATTAGATTCAATTATTCTTAACCAATCTTTAGATTGAAATTTAATTGGTTCTCCATTTTGATCTATAATAGTATACCAAGCACCTGCGGTTTTTACTATACCATAATTTTTCAATTGAATTAACCAACTACCATAATTATCTATACCAGAATCAAAATAGATATTAAATTCACATTTTCTTAATGGAGGTCCAAATCTATTCTTCTTTATTTCTGCAGAAGTTTTTATACCAATTGCTTGTTCTATTCCATTAATAGTAGCTTTAATTTGTCCAGCTTTTCTTAATCTAATTCTGCAACTAGCATGAAATGGTATTGCCTTTCCACCTGGTGTAGTATTATGAGAGAGTATTCCATTAGCATAATAGTTATGTATATTAGCTATAGAAAAATCCACAATATTAATAGGTTCATTTACTAATGTATAATCAGGATGATCTTTTGCTAATAATTCATTATTCTCTTCATCTAATAATACATGATTACCAGAACATTTTAATATTCCATTTGTATAGTAATGATCTAATTTACCTTTAATAATAAATTTATCAATTGGATGAAATTCATTTTGTTTAGTTTCAAAATTATATCCTAATATATCAATACCATCACCATCCATATCAATTTCATATTCATCATTATAATCTATTTCATCAAAATATGAATCTGCTAGTTCTTGTATAGTACCTGATTCGTAGATATATTCATTATCAAATAAACTTTTATATCTAATATTAATAGTAGTACTATTTGGATCTACACAATATGGATCAGCAAAAGCCATTGCACTTAAATTAGTTCTTAATTGATTAGTTATTACAAGTAATATTTTCTCTCTGGCAATTAATTGAGTTAATTTCCTCATTGCTTTACCAAGAATAATAGCTTTACCTGTATTATAACCAGCTTTAGCAAAATCTGCATCATTTTCTTTTTCATCTATAGCACCTGCAATAGAATCTAAAATAATTGTTACAGGTTTCTTTTCTTTAGTAGAATCTGCAGCTCTTATCTTTTCAATAATTTTTTCAATAGTATCAAATATATCTTCTAATAAACTCATAGATACATATACCATCTTTTTATTATCTACTCCAATAGCTTTAGCAAAATCTACATTATAAGCATTTTCAGTATCAATATAAACACCAATACCTCCAATTTTTTGAGTTTCAGCTATTAAGTGCTGGCATATGAGTGACTTTCCTGAATTATGATGTAACATATCATTTCCAAAATAACTATGATCTGGGTGATCTACTGTTATATCTACTATTGGAAAATTTCCAATATATTTAATTGATGATATTTTATAATATTGATTATCATTACATAATATTTTATGTTCATCTACTAATAAATTTTTACATTCAATCCACCCACAATTTGTAAAAAATTTATGATCAGCCGATACTTTTATTTTTTTTGAATTTAATAAAATAACTTCATATGTTTTTAGAATTCCTTTTTCAACATAACGAGTTATATTAGTATATTCATTATTTACAGTTCTAACAGAAACTTTTCGTCCTTCTGCAAGTAACTGTTTTACTTCTTTTATTTTAATTATCATAATTTTAATTTAAATAATCTATTTAATTGTTTTTCTTTCATTATTAATATTCCATTATCTATAGCATCTAACATATAATCAAAATCAATTTCTTCTAAATTATATGTTTTTTCGGTTATATGATCACATTTTAAATTATGTATTTTACAATAATTTTCAAGTGCAGCAAATTTTCTTTTATTTATTTCTAACTCTATTAATGATAATGGTTTAATTTCATAAATTACATCATCTATAACAATATCCTGATGATAATGATGTGGTTTACCTTCAAATTCATAAAATACAACGTGATTTGATAAAGAAAATAATATATTATGTTTCATTAAATATAAATAAATTCTTAATTCTAATGAACTTCTAAAAAATATTTGTTTACCATTTATTAACAGATGTCCTTGGATTCCACGGCCAGCCTTATAATCTGGTTCTTTACCATACATTAAATTATCTTTTCCACATAAAAATCTTGCTGGATTTTTAACTAATTCGCCATATTGTTTTTGTAATACTGGCCATACTCCACTACTTGTTTTAAATTTTTTATGAAACAATTCTTTTCCAGGACCATCTTTAATTTTATCAATATGTAATTGTTTATAAAATTCAATCATTTCGTCATTTACTTGAATTTTAAGATATCTCCTTCCTGTATTGGTAATTTTATTTTTTGCAGAATTTACTTGACATTGTGCTTTAATAAAATTATATGAATTTATCTTAGCTTGTTGCTCTAAATTTAATTTTTTAATTATTAATTGAATATAAAATTTTCGTATTTGTAATTGTCGTTGTATTTCAGCAACAATTTCATTTTGATTAACAATTAAATCATAAATTATTTCATGATATGTTTCATAATATTCTTCTAATCGTTTATTTCTTCTATCTATACCATCTTGTTTTGATTTCGCAGACTTATATAATTGATTATTTTCTTTTAATTTATCATGTAATTTTAAATAATTATGTATATAACTTGATAAATCGCAAGGTTTAATATTTTGATATTTTTCTGATAATTTTACGAATCCTAATTTATTAATTAAAATATCCTTTGTAATTTCATTAATTGGAAATGTCGTATAATCTTTTTTTACATTTCCTTGATGAACAAGATTTTTATTTGTATAAATACGTGTATTATTTCTTAACTTATCATGTAATATTAAATCATTTTCATCAAGGATTATTGATTTTACTACTCGTTTATCTTTTATTTGTAATTTATTACAAATTTCATTTATAGATAAACCTTCTTCTACTAGTTGTTTAATTTCATTAAATAATATATTCATATTTCCGGTAATAATTTATTATAAATATTACCGGAAATGATTTTTATTTAATAATTACATCAATTAATGTATCTTCGGTTACACATCCTTCGTCGCCTGTGATCTCTATTATGCGCCCAAAAAATAACCCACCATTTGGCCTATTAGATATAATTAAATCTAATACCGATGCACCGGTGGATACACATCCTGCTAAATCAGTTGGTGTTGATTCTTCGCCTACAAAAAATGCTGCCCTATCTTCTCCTTTGCGTCCTGTATTAATTGCACTGGCAATTAAAGAAGATAGTTCATCCTGAAGATTTAATTCATCTTCTATTTTTTTAGTTTTTGCCATGAAATTAATTTGAATTATTTAGTATCGTCGTCAAATAAATCGTCAAAATCATCTACACTTGGTGCATCCAATATAGTATCTTCTTTTAGATCATCTTTAATTTCGTCATCATCATCCATTAAATCGTCTGATAAATCTGGTTTAGATGCTACTGGTGCTTTAGTTGCTGGTTTAGCTGGAGCTTTTGGTGTTTCTACTTCACCTTCGTCTTCTGGAGTTAACCATTTTTGTAGTGCTGATTTTAATTCGTCGTAGGTTGGTTTAGTAAAGATATCAAAGATATCAGTTTGTCCGGTAGTAATCAATTCATATACTTTCTTACTAGTAGTTGCTTTAGAAGCATTTGGTTTTACTCTAATACCAGTGGTTGGAAATGTTTTACCTTCTACTCCTTTTGTATAAGTAACTGTAACGTCTCTTCCAGTATTTAGATCAGTAATATCACCATAATCTGGGTCTGCAATAAATCCTAATAATTCGGTATATACTTCTTTTCCAAAAGCCCAAAATTTAACACCTTCTTCTTCTTTACCTCTTACTATAATAGGTACATGTGTTCTTAATTTTGGTTCAATTTTCTTAGATAATACCCAATCTTCTTTTACTCCGGTAGTTGCTAATTTTTCTGTAAATTCACATATTGGATCTGGTTCATCAAATGTTGCCAATGATAACATGCTACGTTTACTAATGTTGTAATGAAAATACAATTCTATGAAAGGATTTTCTTTGTCGAATTGATATGGAACTATCCTTATAAGATTTTCACCTTCGGTTGGTTTCCATGTTAAGTTTGATTTTGCTGAGGTTGATTGTAATTTTTTTAATCTGTCTCTGATTGCGTTAATGTCCATTTGTTAATTGTTTTAATTTGTTATTTGTTTAATTTATTAATTGGTTATTCAGTTAATCTTTATATTAATATATATTGAAAAGTTCTGAATAATTGGATTTATTTTATATATTTTGTTCAAATTTTAATGTTAATTTTTCAATATTAGTAGCAATTATGTTTCTTAATTCATTGCCATTATATACTAATAAATGTTTTTTATTTAAATAATCTATATATTCAATACCAGAAGGAAAATATCCTAAATTATTCATCAATTGTATTATAGCTGAAATATATCTATTACCGGTTGCTCCTGTTGCATATCTTTGTAAATTTAAATCGATATTTGGTAATACAAATGTAATTATTATCCACCTATTAATTTGTTCTATTGAAATATACTGCTTATATTCGTAATTTATTAAATATTTATCTAATAATTCTAATGCTTTTTCTATAGGAACTACATTAATTAATCCTTCATATAGTGTTCCATTAAATGGATCATGAATAGTATCTGCTAATATCATATAACTTTATCATATCATTTACTTTTTATCAGAACACCATATATCTTTTAATCGTACATCTACAATTTTAAGTCTGTCTATATTATTACTTAATATAAATTTATTAGTATAATTAGTCCATGGAATAATAAATGTCTTATCTGCTATACCATAATTTAATTTTAATATTAATTCATTTAAAGCATTTATAGTATAGAATGTATTAGTTTCTTTTTTTCTATGTATTAATATAGTATCTTTTAATAAAGGATTATCAGACATAAAATTATAATTTGGATCTTCTGTATCTATATTGTATGTATAATATAAAGATTGTTTATCAGCAGATTCAAATATAAAAATTCTATTTTCTCTAATTTTATGTGTATTTAGTATTTCCTTTAATGTAGAGATTCCATTTTCATAGTCAGTAAATGTACATAGTAAGTGATAGTTCATAGTTGTTATTTTCTTTTTAATTTATATTCATTACTTTATAATTTATACCAGTTTTTATTGTTACTGGAAATTTATTTTGTTTTGTTATTATATTATTTAAATCTTTTAATAATTCTTGTTCATTGTCTTCTATGCTATAATCAAATAGAAAACTATCATAAGTATATAATACTAGTTTAGATTTAAAATGTTTAGATTGGAGTAATTTTAAAATATCTTTAATAACCAGGATATTGTGCTCTGTCTCTAATAACTGAATTAGATAATTCCAAAGTTTGTTTTTATTAAAATCTTTATCATCTTTAAAGAATTTCTTATGAATAATTCTTTCTGAATAAGGTGATTTGATATACCCTTTAGTTTTATATTCATTCCAAATACTATTAATATATATTGAAGTTTTTTCAAAAAATGGTATTATTTTAAAATCTTCTGTAATTTCTCCATATAATAATTGAAATGTTAATTTCTTAACTTCATCATGTTCTTCTGAAGAATAAGTAGGATTATCATAGAAGTATTTTGCTAAGTGTTTATATATATTATCTTCATCTATTTCATAATCTATTAAATTTAATATTAAATGAGGATGAAAAGCTGAATAATCAAATTCAATTAATTTACCATTATTATATCTACTAGTAAATATACTTCTTGTTTCATCTGATTTTTTTAATGCTGCGAAATTAAAATTTGCAAATGTATTAGAAGGTCTTCCTGTAGTAGTATAGAAATTATATTGTGAATATATTAAATTATTTTTATCGTTTAAATGATTTTGTTTTTCAGGAAATAACTCTTTAAATAATTCTCTATTTATATTTAATCCAGAATTTTCTATTAAATAAAATGCTGGTAATGCTTTATCACTATAAAATTTATATGGTTTAGTTTTTACTATTTTATTGAATACTTCTATATTATCTATTATCTTATTTTTAATATCTTGACAATTTTCTAAATGCTTTATTATTGGATATATAAATGTATTTAATTTTTGATATTTATCACTTATAAATTCTATATTTAATCTGTATAAATAATTACATAATTCTACATCTATTATATTTTTTATTTTTGGAAATTTGTATAGTAATTGTTTCTTATTTAATATGTATTTAGTTCCTGTAGAATTGTATATAGCATTAATTATATCTGGTAAATTAATATCATATATTTTATCATAATGATGTATTGGTAATATATATTCTATTTCTGAATTTATAAAAAAGAAGTATAGTATTGATATAGTATTATTTTTTAAATGCTTTTTGTTTAAGTAGATAGGATGTAAGATAAAATCTTCAATATTGATTCTATCTAATAACTCTAAGTATTGATCTTTAAACAAAACTACCATTTCTTCTTTTGATTTTATATAATTATCATCTTTAGTAGTAGAATTAACTTTATTTACATAATTCTTTAATTTTCTTTTTAATTCATAATAATAGGATTCTGATATATTTAATCTTGCCATTATTTCTATTCTAGATAATCCTTCTTTAACATATTCAGAAAAATATTCTTTGATTAATATAGACTTACTAGAAGCATTATGTTTTTTATGTGGTTTTCTTTTAGGACAATTTATTGTAATAATATTTGTATTTGGTTTAGTATTAATTGGTATATCTTCATAAGTATAATGCCATTTAATATCTACTATATCTTTAAACTTATCAGTTATCCTTTTACAAAATAATTCTCCTTCTTGTTTATCAGTAACATATATAGAATCATGAACTGTAAAATATGGACAGTTAGGCATTTGATTAAACATAATATCAGCTTCCATATTTTGTGCTTCGGCTGCAATAGTATGATTAGAATCTTTTTCTTTTAATATATCTTTTAATTTATGAAGTGAATCAAATGTAATAGGATATAATGCTTGAAATAATTTAGCGGTTATACTTTGAGTTGCTTCTTTTTGTCCAAAATATATACTTCTAAATAATAATGTTTTAACGTCATCTCTTTTATTAAAATAATAAGTTATTCTTTTACCAGTATATTGATTATTTATCTTTTCTGATACCTTTTCGTATGTATAACCAGCACATTTAGATGCTAACATTATATTTTCATATATAGTACCACTTGATTCTATATAATTATCATCTATTGGTAAATTGTATTTACTTAATATTAATGGTAATAATGTTGGTTGTGCCGCTTGTATATCAAAAGAATGAAATGGTAATCCATTAAGAGATAAATATTTTCTGGTATCGGATGGTAAATCTGTAAATGATGAGAATATTCTTCTAACATTAGATCCTTGATTAGCATATTTATTGTTATTAAATCTAACTAATTTAATTAAATTTGTTAATGTTTTAAATGGATCATCAATATTATATACTTCATTAATTGCATCTGATAAATTTAATTTAGTATTTTGAAATGTATATAAAAAATTATCAGTTAAATTATATGTACAATTATCTTTAAAATTTTTACATAATTTAAAATTTGTAGCAGGTTTATCTTCATATATAAATACTAAAGTATCTTCTGCATTTATTAAATCGTATTTATTACATCTTTCATTAATTATATATAATGTTTTTATAAATTGGTCTTGATGTAATATTATATGCTCTTTATAATGATTATATTTTTTACGAAATGTATTTCTACCACATATCATATCCATTACAATATTGTAATGTTTTCTTCTGTATGTATTATTATCTTTATCAGGATGTTTTAATAAATACTTTTCAAAAGTATCATCTAAATGCTTTGGTATTAGGTAACTGGAATATACTTGATTCCACGGTATATTTTTAAGATTAAAGTTATCGGAAGTTTCAAGAAAAATTTTGTTCATAGTTAAGTATATATTGAATTCTTTTCAATAATATATATTAACTTTTTTAATTTTTTTGAAAATATTTTTGATTATTTTTATAGAAAAATGGGGTCGATATTCAAGAATTGAATTTGAAAAGAATTTAATATATTGAACTATGTCGAACAGACATCGACCCCAAGAATTTAATTATAAGTTGTTATTTCAATGAATAAAGTTTGAAGAATTAATATATGAAATATGCCGAAGCAAACCAACCTCTAATAATATATATTAATTTTATTAATAAACTAATCATATATTATGTATTTTACAATAATATATTTATAATATTGCTTATATAATAATATTACTCAAAGACAAGCAGAGTAAAGTTATGTAATTGTTTTTCCTGTTTTAATTACCTATTGTACAGAAAAACTACTACATAAAAAAACATAGTTATTTTAGTTTAAATTTCTTTTGAATAATCTGGTTTAGATGGGTTGTTTCTTACTTTATAAAGACAATTTTTAATATTATTAATATGTTTTTCATATATAGAATTATATGGAACTATTTCCAAATATTTTTCTATTCTTTGCATATAATCATACACACTTACTATTGGAATATCATATAATATTCCTTTATCTGAAACACATTGTATTAAAAAATCTAATGATGCAATAAAAGGTTCAAATATTTCTTTTGTAGCCATATCATAAAGTTCTTCTAGTACAATATCAAATTGTAAATCGTCGTAATAATTGTTGTCGTATTCCATTGTTTAATATTTTTATATAAATATTATATTTAATTTCTAAACAATGTTATTTGGCATATTGGCTAAAATTCTTTATCATCTTAGACAAATCATACTTCAAAGTAGTATTAATCATATCAACAGTTCTTTTATTAGTATCAATTACACCATAATCAATTGTCATACCATTAATAATTTTATCATGTAAATTACCAGTTATTTTCCAATTAAATTCAAATTTATCATATAATAAATTATCAAATAATATACCAGGACTATTATAGATATCTTGAGTTATTTCAATAAAAATATTATCATTTCTTTTTTTAAGAAAATATCTTACATAATAACCATTAGTATAATCATTATCAGTAGGTGGAGATAGTGTTATATTATTATAATTAATCTCATTAACATTAATAGGTATAGTATAAGAATAATTAATGTAATTATCTTCTCCTTTATATTCTTCATCTTTAATAGCAGAATAATCACCTACACTAGTATTAGTACTTGTAAGATCTGGTTTTGGTATGGTTGGAATGTATTTCATATTATTAAGCTATATTTACATATCCATCTTTATCTACATTTCCTGTTTGTGCTCTATTCTGTACAAATGATATATTACCAGTAGGTATTCTTTGATGATGGAAAAAGTCATCATTAAATTTCTTACCACTTTCAAATCCATATTTTTGACATATAGTTTCTATAATAGCATATTTAGGATTTGTTTCTTTATGGTCGCCTGTTTTAGGATGTATATCCATAGCAAATCCATATTCATGAGCACTATAACCAGGAGTAGCACAAGCAGGAGGAGATTTAGAAGTATCTGAATATTTTCTTGCGTCTCCTTCTGTATATCCTACTGCTATTAAATCATCGACACTTTTACCTTGTCCATATAATTTTTTTTGTTTATTGAAACTTCTATAACCACTTGCCATAACTATTTGTACACTTTGTGCCAATGCTTCATTATATATTTTAACTACATCAGCTCTTATACTAGGATGTAACTCGGCTATTTTTTTATCTTCGTCAGGACTCCATGTTTTTCCATATTGTCCAACGACTCCAGGTACAGGAGCTTTAGTTACTATTTGTATAATTTTCTTTTTTGGTTTCTTTTTATTAGTTTCGGGAGTTATAGTAGTAGTCGATTTTTGAGTAGTAGTATCAAATTTAATATCAGGCATAGCTTTGCTTAGATCTACTCTAAATAAAGTATCTATAGTAGTAAACCAATGAGCACCTTGTATAGAATGAGAAACATTAGTTATTTGAAAATATGCTCTTCCACCACTATACCTTAAAGGTTTATAATTTACATCTATACAATTACCATTTCTTAATCCACATATACCATCTAATTGAATTGATAATTTTAATGGTATGAGAGGAAATGCATGGTGTGGTTGTATTTTATTATCTACAGTAGCTATAATTTCTTGTACAAATTTATTAGTAGCTTGTGTAGCTAATCTAACTGTTTCCGGAGTTCTTTTTTCATATACATCATCTATAGATTTTATATAATCATGGACAATATCAGCATGAGTAAGAACTACTGTAGGAATATTAGAAGTTGTTAATTTAGTACCTGCTGATGTTTGATTATAATTAATAACTGATTGATTTAAAGATGGAGTGGTATTAGTATTTGTATTTGAAATTTGTGGTCCTGTACCATTAAAACTATTACCTGCTGCTACTGTTTGTGGAGCAACTGGTCCATTTGATGTAATTTCATCGCCAACTGTAATAGATTTAATTTTACCTTCTGCTAAATTTACTATATTTCTACCAAATAAATTATAACCAGAAAAATTATTACTAGTACCTATATTAGATTGCACTCCATTGTTAGTATCTGATTTATTAGAGCCATATAATGCTTCTTGTTTTATATCATTATTAATTTCAGTTTCTATAGAAGCATTTGTAATAATAGAATTTATTTTACCTAATTCAAATGTAAATGGTTTTGGTAATTCATCACTATTAATAGTTTTATTATCTACTATATCAATTTTATCTGGTGTCCTTTCATTATCAACCATAAGTGAGAAATCCCACATTCCTCCACAAACTTCGGATAAGCCATTCAATACTTTTAATAAAAATTCATTTAATGCTTTAGTAGATTTATAACAATCATATATAAACTTTAAATTTAATAATTGTTTATTTAATTCTAATTGAGTTGATTTTAAAGGAAATATTTCAGTTCCATTTTTATAATATTTATTTTTTTCTCCTCTTGTAAATTGTTTTAATTCAGGAAATTTTTCAAAATAATTATAAAATGAATCTGATCCAATGCCATAATCAGTAGTAGTTTGAGTAGTAGCGGTACCATAAGAATTTGTTGCTTGAGTAGAAACCATTTTAGTACCTTTACTATTTTGATAAAAGAAAGGAGTTGATATTAATCCTACCCATGGATCAGCAGAAACTAAATCTGGTTTATAATTAATAATAATTTGATCTGTCCACTTAGCAGTTCCTTTTATTGAAATTAATGGTGATATTACTTTTTTATTATTAGTTAAATATGTATTATCATCATCATAACATTCTTGTAATATAGTATTACTTTCATTATCAGCTTGTACAAATGACAATGATCTATTAATCATTTTTAAAAATTCTTCTACTGTTATAAAATAAGATCCACCATCAGTATCTAATATACCACTTTCTTTCCACCATTCTGATGTATCTTCTTTACCCAATAATGTTTTATTATTTAATTTTACAGCAATAATTTTACCAGTTGAATCCTTTATTATATTATTTACTTTTTCATTTCCATACCAATGTACTGCTGAATTAGGAATTAATTGTTCTTTATATTGCAATATCTTATACATTATATTCTCTTCATTCTTCTTTTCAGTTCCAGCATCATTGCTAGTACCTAATGAAGGTAAATTTTGACTTTTAGAATGTATATCAGCATTAAGAAAAGCTTCTGCCATAGAAGTAATAGTAACAGAACAATCAAAACCACCAGTAGATTTATAAGA